>ENA-OWPA01000027-OWPA01000027.1-bioreactor-metagenome-genome-assembly--contig:-NODE-27-length-269681-cov-13.579914_pt1 | contig 269681 bp, 250 predicted proteins | sample MGYA00238139_ERZ651803 | MGnify/ENA primary metagenome ERZ651803 (study PRJEB26909, sample SAMN07631231) | bioreactor metagenome | isolation source: Switchgrass digestor | place: USA: Dartmouth...
GGAGGCTCGGACGGATATTTCAGGCCGAATGAGGGACTTACTCGAGCTTCAGCCGCGGCAGTGATTCACAAGATGCTTGAGCCGGGTATCAGGACAGTATATACGCCTCCGGAAGAGATATGGAGTGATGAGGAGTTTGAGGAGTATATAAAAGCCCACGCAGATGATTATCCCAGTATAGCCAAATTTGAGAACAGAAAGATATACTGGAAAAACGCCTTAGTTACTACACCAACACTTCTTCCTGAAGATAGGAACCCAATGATTAATGAACTGATATATGAATGTGCGAAAACCATGGCATATTATGCAAAAAAGAATGGAAATGATTTCAGCTGTGGGTATGCTAACTTTTTCGGTGGAGAAGTCTATCTGGGTTATCATTTAGTAAGCAAAAAATTTGATCCTGATATTAAAATATTATTTTTCTCAAATCCCCAGATGAGCTATATAACCGAACAATATGCGCCTGGGGAGCAGAAAAACCCATCTTTCTATACATGGACACTTGGCGCATTATATGATGTTGATTATTTGCTGAATCAAGGCTGGCAGACGGGAGATGACAGGACTAAATATTCATGGACTCAGGATAAATATACAGAAGTTCTTCGTTGTCTATGCACCATTGTATATGGTCCCGCACAAGGAAAGGCATTCTATGACTTTCTTATACAGCGTTATTTATATGTTTTCTATACAGATTTCAGACAAGAGGACAAGTATATCGGATACTTATCAAATGCGAATATAGAGGTATCTTACTTTTTTAGATATCCTGATGCAATGGATCAACAGTTTTGGACAACAAGGCCGGGGGTAAGAAAATGAAAAAAAGAATTTATACTTTTTTTCTAATAACTATGATAGTAATATTATCTACACAATTAATTGTCCCTATTACTGCATTACCATATCGCCAACGATCAAAGTCTGGCCTTCCTCTAAATATTGAAATATCCATGAAATATAATACCGAAGTGTTTGGTGAACCATTTGGTGATCCTAAACTACCAAATGGTGGCTTCCTTAAGACAGACGATGGAGGAATGTTAAACGAAAGAAAAGAACGTGGAGAATATGCTTACCTAGGATACAATTACAATGATAAACCAATTACTAATGATCGTTATTTTCAAAAAGTCGAAAGACATGGTAAGGTTTTTGACCAAAACTACTCAAATGTAGAATGGCAGGTAGTGCCGGGGGCATGGGAATCATGGCTTGAGGTTATTCATGATCCTGTTCTTCTCAGATATATTCTCACCACCAATTTCTATGATGATGACCATCCTACAAAAGGCGAAACCGACACTGGATTTAATCTTCTCAAACTTTTCAACATTCCTGAAGGTAGCACTGATTACTCTGAAATTTTCAATAAAGCGGAGTTATTAACAACTCCCGAAAGTGGTTCAGGTTATATAAAACTAGTCTACACAACCTGGAACACAATAAGAATTCCTGCCATTCCCCGGATAGAATGCATCATGACGGCCGAAGCAGACAAAAAGGCAATAGATAAAGGCAAAACAGAAGACGTGACCGTAAAGATAGATACCAGATACAGCTACTGGGTAATGGCGGACAAGGTAAGAAATGATATCTCACGCCGCAGGTACTGGGCCGGAACGGGTTCCAGAGTGGAAAGCGAGATTGTAACCACCACGGATGATGTCTGCTACATAACCTTACATAACATTTCCCCCAACACCGTCATCTATGTATGGAGCAGCGTGACAAGCGACGAGATAGAAGCCCTTGGCTTCAACGGAACCGATGAAGCAGTTGCAACGCTGTTTGTCGGTGAAAATACTCCGGACGGGTCTGGAAGTACGGGCGTAATCGAAGAACAGTTCATGAAGCCTGAGGTACAGGCTGTCTTAAAGGCCGACCAGAGAGGCAATGAAAAATTTGATGTATCAAAGGGCATTCCGTCAAGTGAAACACTGTATGCCAACATTTTTGCAAGTGAGTATCTGTACAGGGTTGAAGTTCAGAGTGTACAAGATTCGGTATATGATACCATAACCGTATATCATTACGACGAAGAAGGAAACGTAGTCACATCCACCGAAAGTTTCAAGCGCGACTACAATTATCTTGATATAACGTCCCTTGAGGTTTATGCAATAAAGAGCGTGACGCTGGAAAACGGTGCATTGCCCGGCGGTAAGGTTACATTAACGCCTACATCGGCATATAAGAGGCCACAGGTGGAATTTGTTGACGTGGAAGAACATGTTGAGAAAGAAAGCCCATCCTACACCACTTTCGAAGGATCAACCGCTGAAGGCGTAAATGCAGCTGCATACAGCAGTCTTCCTTCGCTGACCGTAAGGAATGACATACTGAAAATTAACGGCAAGACAATTGTGAGCGAGCACGCATCCCTGCCTGAGAAAATTGAGCCTGAAATTACGAATTCAAACGCTCTGTTTCAGAGCGGGCTCAAGATACCGCCCGAGGTTTTGAACGGGACGTATGAGACTAAAGGTACCATAACCTATGAGCGCATTTATGCCGTAAATCCGAAGGGCGAACGTGAGATTACATTACTGATAGAAGGGAATACGGTATCGGTTCATACGCCGGTGTACATGGATTTCAGCGTATCGGATGATGATTCTCATAACCAGAAGCCATACCCCAACGAAAAGATGAGCGGGATTATACTTGGAAGGCCGTTTACGGTTACACTTTCAAGTTACGGGCCTCACAGGAATATTCGGGGCTACGGGACCAGGGATTACACTTCATATGTGAAAGACAGGCAGATAAAGTTTGATTTTGACGTATATCTCGGCACAGGCAGGGACGGTACGTTCCTGAAGGGTGACACGTGGTATTCCCTCAGTGAGCTTGGCATTGACAACAAACAGGAAAAAGTCACATTCTATACGCCCGTATGGGTGGATGAAGGGATATATGAGATAGAGGTAAGGAGCCTGGCGTTGAATGATACGTCAGGCGGCAGCAGTGCCGAGGAGAATGCCAATCTCAATCCGTCAAATTATGCAGCATCAAAAGTGCAGTCTGTGGAAGTTTCGGGAAGGGTCTATGACTTTAAGGTGACGGATACCGATGACCCTGGCTGGGAGACATTTTTCCGGAAGGCGAAGGGAGAGAAGGAGCCGTCAGGCAAGGTGTTTTTCACAGGACCTTTAAATATCAACGGTGACAGGGAAGCGCAGAGGAAGTATGTACTTCCGGTCATGCCCGGCAAGAACGACATGCCGGGATACCAGAACCGCGCGGTAAAGCTGGGCTATGCGGTAAGGTTTGAGATAAGGACCATAGGAAACTATTACGACAGGAACGATTACCTGCAGATAAAGCCGAGGTTTTATTTTGTGGACAGGAACGGTAAGAACCGGCAGGAAGTGGACCTTTACTATCTGACGGCGGATTCACAGTTCATAAAGATAGGAAGCGAGAAGGACACGCGGACGAATTCCATGAAGATTGATTTTGTGAGAAGGGGAATAGATGCCAAAGAGTTTACGGATACTGCGGCCGCGATGTTCCGGTTAAGGGGCGGAATGCAGGGCTACAGCCTTGAGGAATGGACAAAAATCTTCCCGCAGATATCCCAAAAGGGTGTAGATGTCTACAAGTTCACCGAGATACTTCTGAATGAGCCTGTAAGAAGCTATGTGGGGCCGCAGAGGAACATACCCGAAAGTGTCAGCAAGGATAAAGCGCTGGCGTCGGTGCAGAAGTGGTATGGTGAGTACTGTCTTCCCGCCAATTGCCTTGCCGTTCCCAAAGGGACCGACTTGTCGAAGGAGAGAAGTCTTACGAGCAGTTCGCCGGTATTTCTGAAGGACGGGTACATCATAGTGAACTTCAGGGACATATCTGTGATAAATGACGGTGATTTTGAGCGTCCGTCGCTGAAGTATACAGGGAAGACCGGAGACGGATGGAAGCTGGAAGGCTATGCCACAAACCAGAACGGTTGGGAGTTGGAGTACGGAGATGTGATAGTATACTATGCGGACAAGCGAGCGACCGACGACTACTACAGTGCAGGCACGCACTGAGATTGCTTGGCTTTGTTCGCAGACAGAATGAAGAGATTGCCACGCTCCGCTATTACTACGCTCGCAGTGACATAAAAAAGTCTACTTAGTCAGATACATTACTATCTGCTCTACGAATAGCACTGTTGCTGCAGGCTGAATCATGCTCAACGTTTTCCACGACATTGCCGGTCACCGTGATGTCGGCGGCGGAGTTTCTAAGAAAAAAACTTTTAGTTAAAGCTTAGCGTGGCAATGCAATGAAGTAAATATAGCTAATCTGAAAATATATAGAAACATTATAAAAACATGAGGCCATCACGGCCTCATATTTTTATCCGGCTCATTTCAGTCTTGGATTGAGGACTGAGAATTTGTAAAACTGGTCATCCTCCTTCAGCAGATTGGTTTCTTTCCAGACACCTGCAAACTTGATGTTCTCACGAAGCAGGATGTCCTCGCCGTTTGTCAGCCTTACAAAATCAAACCGGTAGAGCTGGCCGTTTCCGGCAGCATATACCATGTATAATAAACCCTGCTTGTCTATAGAATCTATTTTTTCAACGATACCGTACCAGTTGCCGTAAATGGTCTCCACAAGGGCGGAAGCATCCCAGTACCAGCTGTGATACGGAGCGCAAAGGAAATCTTCAGGTATGTAATCAATTCTCTTTATTTTCCAGCCGTTTTTCCCTGTATTTTCAACTGTTACAAGTCCGTAATAGTATGCAAAGTAGCTTGGCTGTGCTGTATTTTTGTTCTGCTCCGTTATTTCCGGTCCGGTTATCACCTCAATTTCCACCATGTAGTAAAGAATATTTTCAGGAGTTCCGGAAGGCGCCCAGGCAGGAATGAGTTTCAGAAGCGTGGTATGACCTGTCCCCCTGAAAGATTCGATGAATTTGTCCAGGGTGAGTTCCTTCCTGTATTCTTCGCTCAGAAGCTTCCATGCATAAGGATATGGAGATTTGTGATAGCCTATGGTGCCGCAGCCGCCGTGATAGCCGTCCATATTGGCAGCCTCGCGGAGAAGTCCGTAATATGCTTTAATCAGGTCCTCCGGGTCCCTGAATGCCGGTACCGTTTCCTTTTGGTTCTGAAGGTCAGGGAACGAGTATTTGATATTGAGAGCAGGCTGTCTTGAAGGCCTTTGGAATCGTTCATCGATTTTCAAATCCATATCTGAGGCTATAATGGTGCTGTCAGACTCTTCCGGCTGATTTGTAAACTGATGCAGCACGGCTCCCATAAAATATTCCGTGGATGTGTGACGGTAAATAATCAGAAGCCCTACCATAGAGAAAAATGCGAGAGACAGTATCATGAGAGGCTTTTTGTATTTCTGCAACAGTTCATGCATGGCCGCACTTCCTCATACAAAAGTATTCGGGCCTCTTAAGGCTCTTGCATAAACGGCCCAGTTTAATATATGTTAGAATAAACAGGGCATGCCATATAATTGTGACCAATCCGATGCATAACGGCATGGCCCTTGGCCTGAAGACATGACATGCGCGAGTGGCTGTTTTACCCGCAGCATGGAGCAGCCAGCGGAGGCAGCTTCTATGAAGCTTTCTGATTTACTGACTTTTGACGAGATACTTATACAGTGTCACGATGATCCGGACGCAGATGCCATTGCATCAGGGTTTGCACTTTTAACATGGCTGAAGGAGAACAATAAAGACGCAAAACTGATTTACAGCGGCAGGGGAGAGATTACAAAACCGAACCTGTTAATGATGATAAGGGAACTCCGCATACCCATCGATTATGTTGAGTCCATGGATTATTTTGACGGACTTCTGGTAACGGTGGACTGCCAGTACGGAGCAGGAAATGTGCGGAAATTCGATGCACGTCACGTGGCCATAATTGATCATCATCAGCAGGAAGTCTATGATGTTGCCCTGGCTGAATTCAGAAGTTTTCTTGCAAGCTGCTCAACATTGATATGGGATATGCTAAAGGACGAAGGCTACGACGTTAACAATCACCCGGAAGTCTCGACCGCCCTTTGGTTTGGCTTTTACTGCGATTCCAACGGCTTTTCCGAACTGAACCACCCGCTGCACCTTGACATGAGGGACAGCCTGGTGGTTGATAAAAATCTGATAAGAAGGCTTAAGTACAGCAATCTGACCCTGGCGGACCTGGAGACGGCAGGCATGGCTCTTCTCAGAACATCATACAACCGCAAGAACCGTTTTGCGGTTATAATAACCAATCCATGCGACCCGAATCTCCTCGGTTATATCAGCGACCTTGTTCATCAGGTAGATGCCATTGACGTATGCGTGGTATACAATGAAATTAACAATGGAATCAAATATTCCGTGAGAAGCTCGTCGCCTGAAATAATGGCAAACGAACTTGCTGCCTGGATTGCCGGCGATATGGGCTCCGGCGGCGGTCATGCCGAAAAGGCCGGCGGCTTTATAAGCAATACCAAGTTTGAGGAAAAACATCCGAATATCAATGCCGATGAATACATGCTCTCAATAATAAGCGAATATTATTCAAGTTTTGATATTGTCTATGCCGACAGATATGAAATCAATCCTTCGGAGATGAAATGCTACAGGAAGCTTCCGGTTACATGCGGATACGTCAAAAGTTCCGATGTTCTTCCAAAAGGAACACCGATGCTGGTGAGAACACTTAAGGGCGACTATGATGATTTGGTGGCAGGTGACGACCTTTATCTGCTGATAGGCATAAAAGGTGAAGTAAGCCCGATTGCCGGGAAAATTCTTGAAAGAAACTATATCATGTATGATGAACCTTTTGACCTTGAAACACAGTATTTTCCCAGTGTACGCAACAAGATAACAGGTGAGCGAATCAATCTTAAAACTGTTGCAAGAAAGTGTGTAAGCACCGGAGAGGCGAAAATTCTGGCAAAGCCGGTAACCAGGCCAACAAAGGTTTTTACCATGTGGGACAGCGATACATACATGCTTGCAAAACCCGGCGACTATCTTGCCGCGAGAAGTGAAAACCTCCATGACATATATATCATAAGCAGTGACATTTTCGGTCAGATATATGAAGAAATCCGCTGTTAATCCTGCTTTCCGGCCAAGGCGTGCAAATTTTTCATTCTGTATGGTAAATTATAACATAATGCTATATAATGAAAATGTTGCATGTTTTAAGTGCGGCGTTTCCCTCCGGAGAGTGATATAAGTAAATGCCGCCGCACCGGATGAAATAATAAAATAATGGAGGAAAGTAAGATGAAACAGCATCCAGGAGAACAGGAACATGACATGTCTATTACGCTGATGAATGGACTTGTCAAGAGCGTCAGCCAAGGCTTTACCTCCTTGACTGGATTTATGCCGGAGATGTTGAAAGGCAAAACAATTGAGGAGGTCCTAGTAAACGATCTTAAGGCTACCCTGGATACGAAAGAGCTGGATAGCAAATCTGAAAACCTTCATTGTTTTATATTCAACCGGTGGATGAAGCCTGAAGAAGTTTATATTTCATTTACTGAATGCGCGGCTTCGGGCGAGACCATAGTTTCAATAAATACGGCAGATTCACTGACTGACAGTGAACAGTCCTTGAAGGAGAAATACGAAAAACTTCTCGAAAAGGAACGTGCCGAAAAGGAAGAACTTAGAAAGGCATTAAAAGCCAGGGAGGATTATCTGCTGTTCATAGCTCATGAGCTGAAAACGCCGCTGGCAATCATACATTCCGCAGTTCAGGCCATTGAATATCTTTGCAGGAACGAAATTAGCGATAAATGCATGGGGTTCCTTCAGAAAATCAAGCAGAATGCCCATAAGCAGCTGAGACTGATTAACAATATACTGGACATATCGAGGCTTGATGCCGGAGGCATGAAGATTGAATGGAGAAACATGGATATTGTGGCTCTGGCAAGGGAGATAACGGGTTCAGTCAAAATCTACGCCCAGCAAAAGAATATAGAGCTTAAGTTCGATTCATCAATGGACAGCATGGTAATGGCCATGGATGAAGACATGTTTGAACGGATGCTTCTGAACCTGCTTTCAAATGCGATAAAGTTCACTCCGGCAGGCGGGGAAATCAATGTAGATGTTTCGAAGATAAGTTCGGACTCGAAGGACTATGCATGTATAATGGTAAAGGATCAGGGTATAGGCATCCCCGAAGACAAACAAAAACTTGTTTTTGAATGTTTCGGACAGGCCGACTACAGCCTGGCGAGACAGAGCGGAGGTACCGGAATAGGCCTTTCGCTGGTAAAGAAAATTGCTTCTGCACTCGGCGGAGAAGTGTTGCTGGAGAGCAAGCCCGGAAAAGGGAGCACATTCAAGATAAATCTTCCTGTTTTTGTACTGGAGGAATGCAAGGTAAGCGAGGAACCGCCGGGCAGGAATCTGCCCCGGGCAGTGGCAATGGAATTCAGTGACTATATCTCATAACAGCTTGATTTTAAGCCGATAAACCTTTACGTAAGAGAAATAAATCGAAGGCGGCTGGTATTATTATAAATGAAAGGAGGGCGGATTCATGGCAGACTGGTGGAACGGTTTGAATTATCTGCAGCAGATATTCGCCTGTTTTGCCATTCCGACCACCGTGGTTCTGATAATACAGATAGTGCTCTTCATTATAGGCTTGTCCTTCGGTGAGAGTGATGCCGATGTATCCCATGGTGCCGACAGTGACGGTTTCGACGGCCTGGATGCCCATGATGCAGATGCGGGGGCGGATATGGCCGATTATGCTGATACGGCCGACCATGCAGATATTCACGGACATGACGGCCACAATGATGCAACTGAAGTCAGGCTATTTACTTTAAGGAGCGTTGTCGCTTTCTTTGCTGTAGGCGGATGGACCGGTGTAGTCCTGGCCGGAAGTAATTTTTCGCTGCCCGCAGTGGTCATATTGTCACTTATGGCAGGCTGGGCGGCGCTGTATTTTGTGACGTGGGCGATAAGAATGGCACTGAGGCTTCAGTACAGCGGTAATCTCCAGATTTCCAACGCCATAGGAAAAGTGGGCGAGGTCTATATTCCCATACCGGCGGCAAACAAGGGCCGCGGCAAGGTGAATGTTGTGGTTCAGGAACGTTTCTGCGAGTTTGAAGCCACCACCAGTGCGGGCCGTGAGCTTAAGACCGGCGAACAGGTCTTCATTACAGGGGTTGCTGAGGATAACGTACTTACCGTGATACCGAATGATGAAATTGAGGTTAGGCAATAAATTTCGGAGGAGAATGAATTATGGAGTCTTTAGCCCTGATTACAGTTATTGTTGTACTGGTCCTGTTCACATTTTTGTTCATCATTTCCCGCTACCGCAAGTGTCCTTCTGACAAGATAATGGTCATATACGGAAAGATCGGTTCTTCGAGGGACGGGACGCCTGTATCGTGCAAATGCATTCATGGCGGTGCAGCATTCATATGGCCCATTATTCAGGACTATGAGTACCTTGACCTTACGCCGATTTCCATAAGCGTGGATCTTGAAAATGCCCTGAGCAGACAAAACATAAGGATTAATGTTCCTTCCAGGTTTACAGTGGGCATCTCAACCGAGCCGGGAGTCATGCAGAATGCCGCAGAAAGGCTTCTCGGCCTTAAACTCAATGAGATTCAGGAACTGGCAAAGGATATCATATTCGGTCAGCTGCGTCTTGTTGTCGCCACGATGGATATAGAGGAGATAAACACCGACCGCGACAAGTTCCTTGAAGCCGTATCCAGAAACGTTGAGACTGAACTTAAGAAAATCGGACTTCGGCTTATCAACGTAAACGTCACTGATATCACCGATGAATCGGGATACATAGAGGCTCTTGGAAGGGAAGCCGCTGCCAAGGCCATCAACGATGCAAAGAAATCGGTTGCTGAAAAGAACAGGGATGGTGCAATCGGCGAAGCAAATGCCATCAGGGACCAGAGGATCCAGGTTGCCCTCGCCAACTCTGAAGCCATAAAGGGTGAAAATGAAGCTCAGGCGGAAATCGCCCAGTCCAATGCAGTTCTTCGTGAGCGTCAGGCTGAAGCGTTAAAACGTGCCACGGCGGCTGAGAGAATTCAGGCGGCAAAAGCTCTTGAAGAGGCCTATTCAGCGGAGGAAAAGGCAGAGCTTGCACGTGCCGCCCGTGAGCGCGCTACTCAGGAAGCAGACATCCTCGTAAAGACCGAGATTGAGAAAAAACGGATCGAACTTGAAGCTGAAGCCAAGGCTGAGGAGGCACGCAGACTGGCAAAGGGTGAAGCTGATGCAATATACATGAAGATGGAAGCACAGGCCCGCGGTATTCAGGAAATGCTTACGAAGCAGGCACAGGGCTTCGCACAGCTGGTAGCTGCAGCCGGAGGAAACGCTGCGGACGCCACAAGGCTGCTTCTTGCCGATAAGATGGAAGACCTGATGAGGATTCAGGTTGAGGCTGTAAAGAACCTCAAGATAGATAAGGTTACCGTATGGGACAACATGAGCGGAAAAGACGGCACACCCACTACGGCCAATTTCCTTTCCGGCCTTTTAAAGTCAATTCCACCCATGAATGAACTATACAAGATGGCTGGACTGGAGCTTCCCGATTATCTGGGCAGGGAAGTGTATGTACAGCCGGAAGCAAAGGGTTCGTCCGACGAAGAAAACAGGGGGCCTGCCTCAGCGCAAAATACCGCTGAAGCAGAAAAAGTTGCAAATGCGTAAACGGAAAAAATGAATGACAATGCAAAACCCCGGTGCTCATGTTATCACCGGGGCTTTTCAAATTAACCAAACAGAGGGAGAGGGGAAATAAAAAATCGCCATCACGGGCACCGTAATAATGTTCCTGTGTAATTGAGACGCAGGCATCTGAAGTTGTTAATATGTGCCCTGGATGCCAGGAGGACATTGTTGAGCCATCCGAAAGGTCCTTTTCTTCCGGCATGATGATTCTAACCTATTTTTTTTAAAAAACTTTAGCCTTTTTGTGAACAAATTATTAACTGAACGGGTGAAACGCAGCGCCGGAAATCGGGCCCGGAGCTGCATTCTGAAACCTATTCCTTGATTTTTATATGGGAAGATTCTATTATAAATTTCAAGAATATGAACCGAAAAATACGTTTTTGGAGAGATGCTATGCGGAATACGATAGAGAATATTCTTATAAAGGTTGAATCACTGACAGTTCTGAAAGACTTGCTGAAAGATGAAGTTGTTTTAAAATTCATCAGACTTCTCGAAGCGGTAACAGGAAATACTGAGGATTCCCGGGAGTTTGTCAGATGCTACTCTGAATTTTTTCACGGTTTGCTTGAATGTAGAATTGACAGTGAATCATCGGAAACAAATTCTTTCGGTGATTATCTGGCAAATCTTCTGATGTATACTGAAACTCCCGTAAGCAGGATGGCGGAAAGAAACGATTCCGCAAAATTGCCAGGCTGGGCGGAAGATGCGTTAAAACGCGAACTTGACATCATAGGGGAAATGGCATCTATGTCATCCCGCATGATAAAAGCTGCATGGCTGGAGAAGCACGGAAAGGATGCGAAGGAAACCATAGACAGCCTTCCCGAATGGGAAAACAGGGTCAGTGAGGGAAGCATGTTTGAATCAGCCGGAGCATGGGGCGAATGTTCGGACAGGCTCCTGGATTTTTACAGAAAATGCGGCTCAGGAATTTTTGCCCGTTACAATGGCTTTATATGGGAACATGAGGGAAGCCGCGGCATACTCCGGGGTGTGGATAACCCTGACCCCATAAGGCTCAGTGATTTTATCGGATATGAAATGCAGAGAAAGGAGATTGTGGACAACACCCTTCGCTTTCTTAAAGGGTACCCGGCCAACAACCTGCTTCTGTACGGAGACCGCGGCACCGGGAAATCATCAACGGTCAAGGCACTTCTTAACGAATACCATCATCTCGGGCTTCGCCTCATAGAAGTGCCGAAAGAATACCTGCAGGATTTCACTCAGATTGTCAGGTTGGTGCGAAACAGGCCCCAGAAGTTCATCATTTTCATAGATGACCTTTCATTCAGCGATGAAGAAAACACGTATACGGCACTGAAGGCCGTCCTGGAAGGAAGCCTTGAAAGCCGGCCGTCAAACATTATCGTATATGCCACCACCAACAGGAGGCACCTTATCAGGGAAAGGTTCAGCGACAGGACGGGGCTAGCAACGGGAAATGAGAACGATGAGATACATGCGGCGGATACAATTCAGGAAAAATTGTCGCTGGCCGACCGTTTTGGAATTACCATAACGTTTACGGCACCCGACCAGGAAGAATATCTGAAAATAGTTGAGGAACTTGCGAAAAAAAGGGGCATAGCGGTTGAGAGGGAGATACTGCGCAAAAAGGCTGTTCAGTGGGAGATGCTTTATAACGGGCGTTCTCCGAGAACCGCCCTGCAGTTCATCAACTGGCTTGAAGGAACCCTTAAAACGGACGGTAAATATTAAGGAATCTGGAAAGTGCGGGCATCACTTTTTAGGCTGGGGTGCCTGCCTTTCGCATATGCTTTTCTGTTGTTTGAAAATACGGTATCACCGTTAAACCAGGGTACTGAGTTATAGCCGTCAGTAAGATGATTGCTTCCGCCCGGGATGAAAAATGAAAATTACTTATATTTCCACCCCCTTTTGTCCATAATAAGGAAGCATTCAGAATGGGCAGGAAGGTGACATGATGGATATATTTTCAAGCTACAGGCTTGTTAAGGTAGAGGACGGCTATGATCTTGAACTATATATTGACAATCCTGCGATGAACGATGTTGAGTTCGCTGACGAATTCAACAAAATTGACTCCGACAACAAGGAAAGGCTCCACCGCAACATACTCGATTACATCGCCGACAATTTTCCCGGCATAAAGATTCGAATGGTGAAGGTGATGGTGGGTTCGCTGCTTCTTTCCTCGTTCATGTATGCCGGACCCGTCAGGGCACAGGCGGCCATCGGGGGCACATCCACCCAGGCGGTTCAGACCGTGCAGAAGGAAGGAGCTTACGATTATTCGGCGAAAATAAGCATAAACGGCCAGTTGCAGTCATTCGACAGCAAACCGTTCTTTTACAATTACACGACCTATGTTAATCTTTATGAGTTCGGCAAAAAGATAGGAGCAAGTGTATGGTGGAACAATGCATCAAATACCGTCGGTATCAATAAAAACGGCGTTCAGATAGCATTCGTAAGAGGTTCATCCGTTACGCGGGTTAACGGCATCCGGGTTTCCATGCCCAAATCCCTTGTGGTAAACGGCGTGACATATGCGCCCTTAAGGTTCATAGCCGAGAATCTGGGCTATGAGGTTGGACCTTGACAGTACTACAAATACCGTCCTGGTCAATAAAAAAACAGAACAGACCGCTAATACGGGTGTCTATACCGTGGTTGCAGGTGATACTCTGTGGAGTATAGCAAAGAAGTTCAATACAACGGTTGACAACCTGAAACGCATAAACAACCTGACGTCAGATGTGATATATCCGGGCCAGAAGTTATATTTGCACACTACCCATCAGGTGGAATCAGGGGAAAGCCTCTGGCTGATTTCACAGAAATATGGGGTGACAGTGGCTGATATCAAGAAGGCAAACAATCTCACATCGGATATGATACTGGCAGGGCAGACTCTGATAATACCGGCGGCTGCCGCAGCCATTGCTCCTTCTGCCGAAAAACCTGCTGCCGTGACTTCATGGCCGTCTGTTACCTATATAGTCCAGGCCGGTGATACGGCAACATCCATTGCAAAGAAGTTCGGCATTAGTGTCGACACCCTTATGAAATACAATTACAGGGAGCCTGACGAGTGGTTCAATGCAGGCGAGAAGATAGCCATATCGGGATATGCGCCGAGGACATATACGGTAAACCCAGGTCAGAACAAGGCGCCTGCGAGAAAGGGAGCCCTCGTGGACTGGCAGACCGAAGGAAAGTATCTGATAAAGAGAAACAGCACGTTCACAATTGTGGACGTGGATACGGGAAAGCAGTTCAAAGCCGTCATGATAGGAGGCTACAATCATGCCGACATTGAACCTGCCACAAAGGCTGACACCGAAATCATGAAGGAAATTTTCGGAACATGGAGATGGTCCCCGAGAGCCGTGGTGGTATACATCAACGGCATGAATATTGCAGCATCCCTTTCAGGCATGCCCCACGGTGCGGATACAGTAACGGATAACGGCGTGAACGGAATGTTTGACATGTATCTCAAGGGCAGCACATCCCACAGCAGCAGTACTTCAAAAGTATACCTTCAGGAACATGCCAACATGGTGCTTAAAGCTGCAGGACTTTAAAAAGGGATGCCGGGATTTCGGCATCCTTATGTTGTATTTTGCAAATCCATGGGTTATAGTGATAACAGACAGCTATATCGCTGCTGTTGTGCCTTCCGGAAATTTAACCGGACAAATCCTGGCTTTATCCTTTGACCGGACCGAGAATGCTGTAGGGAGATGATGCATTTTGGTTTTTTCGAGCCTCGTATTTTTATGTATCTTCCTGCCCGTTAACCTGTTCCTCTATTTTATCAGCAAGAACAAAACCTGGCGCAACTGGGTGCTTATAATTTCATCGCTTGTTTTCTACGCATGGGGCGAGCCTGTATGGATAACCGCCATGATATTCAGTACGCTGCTGAGCTATATCAGCGCCCTGATAATAGAGAAGTTCCGCGGAACAGGAACTGCAAAAGTCTTTTTGGTGCTGTCCGTAGCTGTAAATCTTCTCATTCTCGGCACATTCAAATATTCAGGATTTATAATTGAAAACATAAACGCTCTGCTCGGGATTGGCCTGAGGAAGCCTGAAATATCGCTTCCAATAGGCATATCATTTTATTCCTTTCAGATAATTTCCTATATAGTGGATGTCTACAGGGGAGAAGTGGAAGCCCAGAAATCATTCACAAAGCTCCTTCTCTTTGTTTCACTGTTCCATCAGCTGGTTGCAGGACCAATAGTCCGCTACAGCGACATTGCCGCCCAGATTGAGGACAGAAAGGTGACGCCCGAGGGCTTCAGCGAGGGTGTAAGCAGGTTTATAATAGGACTTGGCAAAAAAGTCCTCATTGCCAATACTGCCGGTGAACTGGCCGTAAATTTTCTGGGCACCGATTATGAAAAGCTTCCGGTGACCGGTGCCTGGCTCGGAATTCTGCTGTATGCATTTCAGATATATTTTGACTTTTCGGGATACTCTGACATGGCAATAGGCTTGGGGCGCATGTACGGCTTTACATATAAGGAAAACTTCGATTATCCGTACATATCGAAAAGCGCCACCGAATTCTGGAGGAGATGGCACATTTCGCTCAGCAGCTTTTTCAGGGATTATGTTTACATTCCACTGGGCGGAAACCGAAGGCATCTGGCAAGAAACCTCCTGATAGTCTGGTTCCTGACCGGTCTCTGGCACGGGGCGAGCTGGAACTTCATAATCTGGGGAATATATTATTTCGTGCTCATATATGCCGAAAAGCTGTTTTTCAGAAAGGTTCTGGAACGTATTCCCCGGGTATTCTCGCATCTGTACCTGATACTTGCAGTGCTGGTTGGCTGGGTGTTCTTCTACCATACCGATATCAGCCAGGCACTTCGGTTCCTCGGCGTGATGTTCGGAAATGCCTCTGCGTTTACCAGCAGCGAGGTTTCCCTCACATTCAGAAGCAATGCTATATTCCTCATTATTGCAGCCGTTGCGTCAACACCGCTTGCGAAAAAAGCGTTTGAAGCAATAAAGAAATCATTTCAGGGAAACAGGGCAAGGGTGGCCTTCCTGGACAATGTGTTCAGGCCTGCCGTGAATATACTGATACTTGTCCTGTCCCTTGCATTCCTTGTGGGGCAAAGCTACAATCCGTTCTTGTATTTCAGATTCTAGGAAATCGGGGATTGACATGAAAAGACTCAGAATCGATGCCATTGCCTTCATAGCAATACTGGCAGGACTCGGGATTGCGAACCTGCTGAATGTAAATAAACCTGCCGTATCAACGCTGGAAAACAGGATGCTCAAAGCAAAACCTGAACTTACATGGTCATCCCTGTCCAGCGGCGACTATTTCAGGGATTTTGAGGATTACTACAGCGATACATTTATCAACAGGGACAATATAGTAAAGCTGTGCCGCGATATCAAAGACTCGCTGTCCCTGAACAGGGAGGGTGTAACACTGGTTGTTACCCGGGAGCAGAACGAACCAATAAATGATGATACAACAAGGGACCGGACGTCAGAAAATCAGACGGTTCCACGGACGACTCCTGAGCCTTCGGAGGAGCATTCAGCTCCCGATGGGGAAACTCCTGCCACACAATCCGGCAGGGAAACCGTGCAGGCCACCGCAACGCCAACACCGACCCCACGACAGTTCGGTGATGATGAAACCGTGGCCTATTACCTTATTGTTGACGGAAAGGCCGTCCAGCTTTTCAAGTTCAACCGTGAAGGCATGGATTACTATGCAGAGGTTCTGAACAAATACCATGAGGTGCTGGGGGACAAGGTCACGATATATTCCATGATACCCCCGACCAACAGCGAGTTTGTGAAACTCAGAAAATATGCAGACATCACCGATTCCCAGAACGACGCCATGGACTACCTTAGAAGCAAACTGGATCCGGGAATAGTTACTGTTGACGTTTATGACGAACTGAACAGGCACAAGGACGAGTACATATATTTCAAGACCGACCATCACTGGACTGCTCTAGGCGCATACTACGGATACTGCGCATTCATGGAGGCGACCAGCCGGGAACCCGTTCCGCTGAGCAGATACGATACCGTAAAGGTGGAAGGATACCTCGGAAGCTCCTACACCAAGACCCTTAACAAGGAGCTGGAGAAAAACCCGGACACAGTCTGTCTGTATCTTCCGTTTACCGGCTATGAATATACCATGTATTACGGAAACGAGCCCAAAACAGCCGACCTGATTGACATGAGCTATGCAGAAGGCTCTAAGGACAAGTATCTTATATTCATGAGCACCGGAGGGGCCACCTGGTCGGTTATAAAAACCAATGTCCATAACGGGAAAAAGATACTCGTGATGAAGGATTCATTCGGAAACGCATTGGTTCCGTTTCTCCTTCCGCATTATGAGGAAATCTATGTGGTTGATGCAAGGTTCTACAGCAAGAACGTCACGGGCATGACAATACCGGAGTTTATCGAGGAACACGGCATTCAGGAGCTGGTATTTCTGTTTTACATGGAGGATGTGAACTGGACCAAGTTCATGAACAACGTTGAAAGCCATCTGTACTGATGAACTGCTTTTGTATAAAACTTCCGGAGAACCGCGAAAACAGCAAAAGCCCGCCGGGATTATATACCGACGGGGTTTTCTGTACCATTAATGCTTAATGATCCAAGGATGGCTCCGAAGTTCTGCTCGGGGGCGATGATAGGCTTTATGCCGAACTTGTCCACCAGTGTATTCAGAACGATTTTCGAGAAGAAGGCCGGATAGAGGGCGACATATACATTCCCGGAGCAGGAAGGGTAAGCAGGATGCATACTGCCTTCTGTTTATACCAGGAAAGGACAAGGGTCAGCGGAAGGTCATTAAGCAACTCCGTCATTAATACACCCTTTTCCTCTGTCTGTCAGTTCACACCGGAAGCAGTGCATATCTGACATATCGTTGTCCCCCGCTGAGATTAATCGTTCAGTATGGTTCCGTCAGTTCCGATGATTACAACCTGCCACGGTATCAACTTGCCGCTTCTTAAAAGCGCATTCTTTACGGCATTCACAATTCCTCCGCAGCAGGGAACTTCCATGCGGACCACGGTTATGCTTTTTATATCGTTGAGCATGAGGATTTCTGTCAGCTTGTCGGAATAATCGGTGTCGTCAAGCTTCGGACAGCCTATGATGGTTATCCTGTTTTTCATGAAATCCTCGTGCATGCTGGCGTATGCGTAGGCGGTGCAGTCTGCTGCCACAAGGAGGTTTGCGTTCTGAAAATACGGAGCGTTTGCCGGTACCAGCCTTATCTGGCATGGCCACTGCATGAGCCTGGACTGAGGTTTGTTACTGATTTCCCTTTCTGGAACAGGCTTTTCTCCGGCATCCTTGTGCCGTATAAACATGGCACGGCTTCCGGGACAGCCTCCTGAATGGGCGTGCCGAATTTCAGCAGCCTTTTCATTTTTCTGCATCGTGTTTTTCTGTACAGCTGTCTCATCAAAAGGTTCAGCTTCCCTTTCCTCTATTGTGATGGCGCCTGTCGGACACTCGGGAAGGCAGTTTCCGAGGCCGTCGCAATATGATTCGGATACGAGTTTTGCCTTTCCGTCCACAAGCTGGAGCGCGCCTTCATGACATGCGGTTACGCAAAGTCCGCAGCCGTTGCACTTTTCTTCATCAATTCTCACAATCTTTCTTTTCATGCTGTTCACTCCTTCTTTTGTCTGTCTGCAATGCCATTATAGTGACAAAGAAAATAAGTTTCGGTAGCCATGGCTACAAAAACCGTGAACCTTTAAACCGGATAAGATTTGTCAAATTACCCTTGATTGCCAGTTATGTATGAGATACACTGGGTGAAGATGTTGTCTGGAAATTTGGGAAGACCGGAGGTAGAAATGGGAAAAGAAGAAGCCTTTCACACAATGACCGGTGATGAGGTTATACGGTATCTTGATTCGTCTGCTGACGGACTTTCCGATACGGAAGCCGCAGAGAGGCTTGAAAAGTACGGGCCAAATGAACTTGAAGAAGGCAGAAAGCGAAGCATTGCAAGGATGTTTCTGGAGCAGTTTGCCAATTTCATGGTGATAGTCCTTATCGCAGCGGCAATTGTTTCCGCAGCTGTTGCCGGAGAGCTAACAGATGCGGCCATAATACTTTTTGTGGTTGTCATGAACGCAGTCCTGGGAGTGATACAGGAAAGCAAGGCCGAAAAGGCGCTTGCCGCACTGAAAAAAATGTCTTCGCCGCATGTAAAGGTAAAGCGCGGCGGTAATGTACGAAGAATACGTACTGAAGAACTGGTGCCGGGGGACATCGTGCTGATAGAGGCGGGAGATGTTGTGCCTGCCGACATGAGAATTCTTGAAAGCGCCAGCCTCAAAATAGAAGAGGCAGCCCTCACGGGCGAATCGATGCCGGTGGAGAAGATAACTGAACCTCTGGAAGATGAAGACCTGGTCATAGGGGACAGGAGAAACATGGCGTATGCCGGAAGCTCGGTAACCTACGGAAGGGGGACCGGCATAGTGGTAAACACCGGCATGAATACCGAAGTCGGAAAGATAGCGGGACATCTCGCAACTTTTGAGGCATCCAAAACTCCGCTTCAGGTAAAGCTTGCCGAGATGAGCAGGATAATCAGCGCCGGGGTGCTTCTTATATGCGTCGTCATCTTCGCGGCCGGCCTTCTGCAGGGAAGGGAAACGCTGGACATGTTCATGACGTCTGTCAGCCTTGCCGTGGCGGCCATCCCAGAGGGCCTTGTGGCAGTAGTAACAATAGTTCTGGCCATAGGCGTGCAGAAAATGGCCGAGGAAAACGCCATCATAAGGAAGCTGTCCGCCGTTGAGACCCTGGGAAGCACCCAGATAATCTGCACAGACAAGACAGGCACGCTGACCAAGAACAGGATGACGGTGAAAAAGGTCTATGTAAACGAAAAGCTTACCGATGCGGACAGGGCGGACATAAATAGCCCCGATTTCAGGCTTTTCGCTGAAGCTATCCTTGTATGCAACGATTCAAGGCTTGAAAGAAAGGAAAATGAGACCATATTCATCGGTGACCCCACTGAAACAGCGCTTGTGGATTACGGTATAATAATGGGATTTCATCCTGAGGATACGGGAAGGAAATACCCGAGGGTCGCGGAAATTCCTTTTGATTCCGGAAGAAAGCTCATGACCACCGTCCACAGGACGGGCTCGGGATATATTTCGGTAACAAAGGGAGCTCCGGATGTGCTTGCGGGAAGGTGCACGCACATACTGGCAAACGGGGAGACAAGAGCCCTTAACGATGCGGACAGGGCTGCCATCGCCGCCGCAAACAGGGAAATGGCGAATCAGGCTTTAAGGGTGCTGGCTGTGGCATGCAGGATGCTCGAAAGCATCCCGGAAAACATCAACCCCGCTGCGCTTGAGAATGACCTTGTCTTCATCGGGCTTGCAGGAATGATTGACCCGCCGAGGGAGGAAGCCGGAGAGGCTGTAAAGCTCTGCAGACAGGCGGGAATACGCCCGATAATGATAACCGGCGACCACAAAGACACAGCGGCGGCAATAGCAAAAGAGCTTGGAATAGCCGTTGACAGCAGCGAGGTCATAACAGGAAATGAGCTGAATGCCATGTCCGATGAAGAGTTCAATGAGAATGTTGAAAGATACTCGGTTTATGCCAGGGTTTCACCCGAACACAAGGTCCGCATTGTAAAAGCATGGAAGCTGAAAGGAAAGATAGTCGCAATGACGGGCGACGGCGTGAACGACGCTCCGGCGCTGAAGTACGCTGATATAGGCGTGGGTATGGGCATAACCGGTACGGAAGTGGCGAAGGGCGTGTCAAACATTGTTCTGGCTGATGACAATTTTGCCACCATAGTCAAGGCGGTAAAGGAAGGGCGCAGAATATACAGCAATATCCGAAAGACTGTGCAGTTCCTGCTTTCCTGCAACCTGGGAGAGGTATTCACCCTGTTTGTTGCAACCATGCTTCCTGCCGTGTTCAGCGAGCATCTTCTCTATCCCATCCATATTCTCTGGATAAACCTTATCACCGATACCCTTCCTGCTCTGGCACTGGGTATGGAGGAAGCCGAACCGGATATCATGAAAAAGCCTCCCAGGGACCCCGGAAAGGGATTCTTCTCTGAAGGAGTGGGAATTAACGTCATATATCAGGGAATACTGGAAGGGTGCCTTGTCCTGCTTTCCTATATCATCGGCAGGAGATATTCGCCTGAGACTGCAACTACCATGGCATTTGCCACCCTAGGATTCATTCAGCTTTTCCATTCATTCAATGCCAGAACAATTGAAGATTCGGTATTCAGGCTCGGACCGTTCTCAAATCCGTGGCTTTTGGGCTCATTTGTCGTTTCTGCCGTCCTTCAGCTTGCTGTAATTTTTCTGCCGTTTCTTAACGGGCTCTTCCGCGTGGTGCCGCTTACGGCAGTGCAGTGGCTGACGGTTCTGGCGATTGCATTTGCGATTATTCCTGCCGTTGAAGTTGTAAAGCTGATACAGAGGGCCTTGCGGCGTAAAAGAACGGCCGGATAACCATTTCAGCCGTTAACCGGTTATTTCACCTTGCGGATTGGACGTTTACGATACTTTGCATGACAATGCAAGCAGGACTGCGGCATTTTGTGGCATTTATATAATGAAAAGCTTGTGGTATACTTGAATATAAACTTCCGTAAAAAGACCGGTCATTTTAAGGAGTGTCGGCATGAAAAAGGTATTGCGTGTTACCGGAATAATTGTCCTCATAATTGTTCTTGTCATTCTGGCAACTGCGGGCCTGTCCTACAGGTTTATCTTAAATGACAGGGTGGAGTATACTGTAAAACAGACCTATTTTCCGCTTACAACAGAACAGAAGCTTGAAGATTTTGAATATCTTTATCAAACCCTTAAGCAGTGCTTTCCCTATTTCGGGGTAAAGAAAAGGCAGTACGGGACGGACTGGCTTTCAGGAAAAGAAGAGTTCAGGAACATGATAGAACAGACAAAGAGCGATGCCGAATTCTATGAGGCTCTGGAATACATTCTGATGCAGATACAGAACGGGCATACGGGCATAATTGAACCGGAAAGCATTGAAGAATATTCGCGCATTTACAGCGGACATAATCCCTGGTCGCAGGTTTACTGCAGCAGCAGGATTTCTGAGGCGTATGACTACTGGCAGACCGTTGTGTCGGAGTCGGACGACATATGCCTTCCGGTTTCCTTCAAATACATAGAGGGGGAATACTATGCAATTGGAAATCCGGCTGACCCGTACGGAAAACCGGAAGACTTCGGAATTCCTTCCGGCTCAAGACTTTGTGAAATAGACGGTGTCAGCACCGATGAGTACATATCCGGCCTTATGGGTTCACGTTTTCTTAAATATGACCGGATGAGGCAAAAGGCAAAGGTCAATACCTTTGTTATATATTCCGGCAAACCTGTTGAACTTATTCTGGAAACCCCGTCGGGAGAAAGAGTAAAAACAAAGTTGGAACCACAGCTTCCGGTTACACAGACCGAAGGGGAGGAAAAGATGCCGGAGCACCTGTTCTCGGCCTTAAAGCTTGAGAAGGACGGCATAGCTTATCTGAGGCTTCCTTCCTTTTCAGCTCTTTATGTTGAAAAGGATTCGGCGGGGATAAGAGCATTTCTTAAAGAAATAAGAGATTACAGAAGCCTTATTATAGACATCAGGGGTAACGGCGGCGGAAGCACTAACTACTGGCAAAGAAACATTGTTTCCCTTCTGACCGACAAACCGCTTGCAATGAAATGCTACGTGCTCTTCCGGAATTTGGAGTACCTGAAGCCCTTTCTGAAACATAAACTGTTCTACGGCTATTTCAGCCTTAAAGACATTAAAAACCTGAATGCCGGAAATTATGCTCCGGAATATTATTTTCCGGATGGTTCGGGCCGGTACGCCGAAATCGTCTATAAAGTCATGCCAAATGACCCTGTAGGATTCAGGGGTAAAATCTACCTTCTCGTTGATGACAGGGTGTTTTCCGCATCCGAATCATTTGCTGCATTTGCAAAGGCAACAGGCTGGGCAACCCTTGTGGGAACGGACACCGGAGGGGACGGAATAGGCTACGACCCAATACCGGTTGTTCTCCCCAACAGCGGACTTATAATAAGGTTTCCCGGGGAAATGGGCCTGAATCCGGACGGATCGATAAATGAAGAGGTAAAGACTGCTCCGGATGTTTATGCAGAACAGACATACGAGGATTTCATGACACAGATTCGTGAGAGTAACATCAATGATGACATTTTCAGTAGAATGGAATATGATACTGTACTTAGAAAGGCCTTTGAACTGGCAAAGTCAGCTGACTGACCGGACGACGATGGAGATTTTTTATATGACGAATTTTATCATCAGGCTGTTTGTAAAGGATTACAAAAACATATCCGACCCTGTTGTGAGGAGAAGGTACGGCAGGGTTTCCGCAGTAACGGGAATACTCTGCAACCTTCTTTTATTCTGCGCCAAGACGGTTATAGGGATTCTGGCGGGCAGCGTGGCCATCACGGCCGATGCGGTCAACAACCTTTCCGATGCCGGGTCCTCTGTAATCACCCTTGTCGGTTTCAGACTCTCTGCAAAGCCTGCGGACAAGGAGCATCCGTACGGCCACGAAAGAATGGAATACGTTTCCGGGCTGTTTGTATCTGTAGTTATCCTGCTGCTTGGTCTGGAACTTGTAAAATCCTCGGTGGAAAAGATAATAAGCCCTGTACCGATACAGTTCAGCTGGGCGGTTATTGTGGTCCTTGCCTTATCCATAGGGCTGAAGCTGTGGCTTGGGCTTTTCTACAGAAGTATAGGCAGAAGGATTGACTCAAAAACTCTTACAGCTGCATCAGCCGACAGCATGAACGATGTGGCTTCAACCTCGGCTGTGCTGGTTGCCACGGCTTTTACAGAACTTACCGGAATACAGATTGACGGTTATATGGGGCTTGGCGTTGCGGTTTTTATAATCATTTCAGGCGTAAAGCTGATAAGGGAGACGATGAATCCTCTTTTAGGTGAGGCGCCTGACGAGAAGTTTTTAGAAAAAATAGAGGAGAAACTGAAGGGCTATGAAGGTATCTTAGGATTTCACGACCTTGTCATACACAATTACGGGCCCGGCTGCTGTTTCGCAACGGTACATGTGGAGTTGCCGGCGGAGTGGAACATCCTTGAAAGCCATCACATCATAGATGAAATAGAAAAGGATTTCAGCACCGAGCTTGGAATTCAGATGGTAATACACCTTGATCCGGTGGTAACTGGCGACGAGCGTCTGGACAGGGTAAAAGCAGATATAGAAAGCATTCTGAAAGACATAGATCCCTCGCTTTCCATGCACGATTTCCGTGCTTCTTTCGCTGAAAACCGGCCGAAGCTGATTTTTGAAGTGACCGTGCCGCCGTCATGCAGGGAAGATGATGAGGAGCTCATCAGCCGCATCCGAAACGCCATACGGCATTACGACCCGGAGTACCATTCAGTAATAACCATAGACAGGAACTATATTTCCAGCACGCACGAGGAGAGGTAAAAGGAAGGAACAATCAGATAGACTTTTTCTGTGCGTTCTGGTAGTATTTAGATAAGAAGAACCGGCGATTCCTACAATCTCGATGAATGGGGCGAATATGAATGTTGAGTTTTCTTTCGGGTCTTGCTCTTTTCATTCTGGGACTTACGCTGATCTCAAACAATACGGTCGTCAGGACCGGTTTCAGTCTTGGCTGGATTTTCGGGGGATACAGCCCGCCATTCGGATTGATGCTGATTCCGGTCATTGTCGGAGTAATACTTCTGTTTGCACTGAAAAGGCAGATATGGGGCTGGATATTTATCGGTGCCGGCTTAATCGCGATACTTGCCGGACTTCTTATGGGGCTCCGGATTTATTTCAGGCCCACGACCCTGTATTCGGCAATAATCATGTTTGCATGCCTTGCCGCCGGCATAGGCCTGATGATACGGGGCATGGTCCAGTGGAAGAAAAGATAGTGTTACATATCATGAATGGCGAATAGCATACCGCTATTCCTGTGGCGGAAGCCTGCGGCAGCGGGTGATTGACTATCCCGGCCGTTTCCCTTCAAACCTTATTTGCACATTCAAAGCCATATGCTATAATAGTGTGGAATTTAACTGGATGAGGAGGCATAACGGATGAAGCATATCAAAACCATCAACGGAAAATCTCTCAATAACAGCGTAAGAAAGGCCGGCTGCGGCGAATGCCAGACATCATGCCAGTCAGCCTGCAAAACTTCCTGCACTGTAGCAAACCAGAAATGCGAGAACAGATAACGGAAGCGGAAAATGAAGGGCTGTGCGGCCCTTCTCTTCTTATGGGCAGCCGCGGCTGCAGTAATCTCGGGCATGCGGCTGCCCTGCGTATGCAGAAATAACCGGAAAGTTGGTGTGTCATGATACACGCATTCAGCATGCACGGACAGAATCTGGTTCTGGATGTAAACAGCGGAGCCGTACATGTTTTTGATGATGTTGCCTTCAGAGTCCTGAAATGTTTCGGACAGGACGGAAGGCCCGATAATGAAAAGCTTGCCGAACTGGGAAAGAATTTGACTCAGGAAGAAATTCAGGAAGCGGTCGGGGAGATTCAGTCCCTTATAGACAGCGGGCTTCTTTTTTCCGGGGACCCGTATGAGGAATACCTCCCGAAGTGGAGCAAAAAAACCGTGATCAAGGCCCTGTGCCTTCATATAGCGCATGACTGCAACCTGCGCTGCAGATACTGCTTTGCAGGCGGCGGGGAATATCTCGGAAAGCGTTCCCTGATGAGCCTTGAGGTAGGCAAAAAGGCCATAGATTTTCTCATTGAGAACTCAGGAAACAGGCGGAACCTTGAGGTCGATTTCTTTGGCGGGGAACCGCTGATGAACTTTGATGTGGTGAAGGGCATTGTTGAGTATGCCCGGTCAAGGGAGCAGGAAACCGGCAAGAATTTCCGCTTCACCATCACCACCAATGTGCTTCTTCTGGACAAGGAAAAGCGCGACTACATAAATAAAAACATGCAGAACGTGGTTTTAAGCATCGACGGCCGTAAGGAAGTCAATGACGCAATGAGGAAAAGAATTGACGGAACGGGAAGCTACGACAGGATACTGCCGCTGGCAAAGGCAATGGCGGAGGAGCGCGGCCATAAGGATTATTATGTCAGGGGAACATTTACGCGCAATAACCTGGATTTCAGCAAGGACGTGCTTCATCTTGCCGATGAGGGCTTTGAACAGATATCAATTGAACCCGTGGTGGCGTCGGCCGATTCAGGGCTTGACATCAGGGAGGAGGATGTTCCCCGTGTATGCGAGGAATATGAGCGCCTCGCAAAGATCTATGTGGAAAGAAGGGCCGGCGGAAAATGGTTCAATTTCTTTCACTTCATGATAGACCTTGAGGGCGGCCCGTGCATAGCAAAGAGGCTGAGAGGGTGCGGCTCCGGAACGGAATACCTGGCAGTAACCCCTGAAGGTGACCTGTATCCGTGCCATCAGTTCGTGGGCCGGCCTGAATTCCTTCTCGGTTCTGTATTTGAAGGGCTTAACGGAAATCCCGTAAGGGAAGAATTCAAAAGTTCAAATGTATATGAAAAGCCCGAATGCAGGTCGTGCTGGGCCAAGTTCTACTGCAGCGGCGGCTGTGCGGCCAACGCATGGAAGTTTAACCGCGACATCAGAAAACCCTACAGGGTTGGCTGTGAGCTTGAAAAAAAGAGGATTGAATGTGCTCTCTGGATAAAGGCGCAGGAACAAAACGGCTCTGATGTCGTTTAAATATGCCTCATGCGGTCGGGATAAAGTTGACTGCGCCGAGAGATAAGTTTTATAATTACCTAGTCGGCTTTCTAAAGACTTATAAACTACAAAAAACAGGATTGGGAGGAAAACTCCGATGAAGGACAAGAGGGCTTTTAAGTTTTTTGCCATGCTGGTAGTCATCGCCCTCCTGATTTATCTGGCATTTTTCGGCTTGGGCCCGAAAGACGCGAAGATAATTAAAGGAGCGAGCGATATCAGAACCGGAATTGACATTCGCGGCGGTATAAGCGCCATCATGGTGCCGGATTATCCGGAAGGAACAGAAGGACGCGATGTAGCTCAGGATCTTGAGAGCGCGCGAAGCATCATTGAGCTCCGCCTTGATGCTAAAGGCATATATGACAAGACACTGAATGTGGACCAGACCAATCAGCGCATCATACTTGACATTCCATGGGCCCAGAATGAAACAAAGTATGATCCGAGGGCTGCCCTTGACGAGCTGGGAAGCACCGGCCGCCTCACATTCCGTGCGGTGAGCTATGAAGAAGCCCAGAAACCCATTGACGAGATTCCGGCAACAGGGGAAATCATTCTGGACGGGGAAGACATAAAGACAGCATCATATTTTTATAATTCCAATACCCGCTATTACAATGTTGAACTTGAATTCAACGACTCAGGGGTTGAAAAGTTTGCGCAAGCAACCGGCCGTATGGTTGGACAGTTTATAGGAATATTCATAGATGACAAGTGTATCTCCTGCCCCAGGGTAAAAGAGCAGATAACCACCAACAAGGCTTCCATTGACGGTGATTTTACGGTGGAAGAGGCCAAGGATCTGGCCGACAAGATCCGGTTCGGAGCGCTTCCTGTACCGCTTAAGGTGGTAAGTGTTGACACAATAAGTGCACAGCTCGGCCAGGGTGCGCTGGAAATCGCTGTCAAGGCGGGAGTTGTGGCGTTCGTGCTGATCTGCCTGTATATGATCGGATTCTACAGGCTGCCCGGTTTTTTGGCATCAATAGCATTGTCAGCCCTTGTAGCGCTTCAGATACTCTTCCTTGCCAATACGGGCATATCGGTAACCCTTCCCGGCATCGGCGGTATTGTCCTTTCCATGGGTATGGGCGTTGACGCCAACGTTATCATCTTTGAAAGAATCAAGGAAGAGCTAAGAACCGGAAAGACGCTGCGGGCTTCCATAGATTCGGGATTCAAGCGTGCCTTTGCCGCTATATTTGACTCCAACATTACCACAATCATCACTGCGGTTGTGCTGTATATTCTCGGTACAGGCCCTGTAAAGGGATTTGGCGTAACACTGGGTCTCGGCGTTATCCTGAGCTTCATTACAGCCGTGTCCATCTCCAAAGTGCTTGTCCGCAACATAACCGTTTTTGGATTTGCGCGTAACAAGAAACTCTATGGAGTCAGGGAAGGGGGCGCCGAGGCATGAGCGATACCATAGTGAAGTTTGATTTTGTTAAAAACAGAAAGATATTCTTTACCATAAGCATAGTTATTCTTCTCACGTTTTTGGCACTATACCTTGTAGAAGGCGCCGTGCTTGATGTCTCATTCAAGGGCGGTACAAGAATGTCCCTGGAATGCAGCGAGATGATAGATGCCAACCTTGCGGACGTGAAACTTGAGCAGGCCCTTAATAAAGAGGTAAATACAAGCGTGATGGAAGCTGTATCCAGCGAAGAAGGGACGACGAAGAAAACCGTCATCCTCCGAATAGACGTGGCAGGCGAAACCCCGCTTACAGCCGATGAAGAGCAGCTTGTAAGGGACACGCTGTTAAACGAAGGTTTTCCTGTAATCATTGACAGTCCGAACAATGAGGTTTCCAGCATCGAGCCTTCGATAGGCCGTGAGACGCTGGGAAGAGGACTTCTTGCAGTAGTGATTTCCTCAATCCTTATTCTGGTATATATAGCGCTGCGCTTCAGGGTTATGGGCTGGGAAGCTGCGGTCTGCGCAGTAGTTGCGCTGATACATGACTGCCTTGTGATGATAGGTGTGTATATAGCCTTCAGAATTCCGTTGAATGATGTATTCATCGCTACGATACTCACCATCATCGGATATTCAATCAACGATACAATCATCATCTACGACAGAATCCGCGAGAACTCGGGCATCATGAAAAAATCCGACCTTGCCACTATCATCAATGTGAGCACGTGGCAGACCCTGCCGAGAACACTGAACACCACAGGTACCACGCTTTTAAGCCTGATTGTACTTTATATATTTGCATCAGCTAACAATATAACATCACTGAGGGATTTCAGCCTGTCGCTGACAATAGGCTGTATATCAGGTACCTATTCATCGGTATTGATTGCCGCGAACCTCTGGCATCTCTGGATGACCGGAAAAAGAAAGGCAAAAGCAAATGCCTGAAAGCATTGCGGGGCAGCTACGAAGGCTGCTCCGCATTTTATGCTATATGAAGTATTTTATGCATAAAGCTTGACATAGCCGTAATGATATGTTAGACTCAATATTGCTTTGCGAGCGTTTTTTTTTATGCCAAAAACAATTCTTTTATAGCTTATGACATAGGGGTGTTCCGAAATGAGAGTGAGAGTAACCTTGGCTTGCACAGAGTGCAAACAGAGAAACTACGATACAACCAAGAACAAGAAGAACGATCCTGACAGGCTTGAACTGATGAAGTACTGCAGGTTCTGCCGCAAGCACACATTGCATAAGGAAACCAAATAAAAACAGGGAGTTGTTATCCATGACCGATCAGAAAGAAAAAACCGGATTAGGCCGGCGTATAAGCAAATTCTTCAAGGAAATCCGCGCAGAGCTGAAAAAGGTCATCTGGCCCACAAAGCGGCAGCTTATAAATTATACTCTGGTTGTCTTTACGGCATGTCTGGCTGTCGGTATTATTATCTGGCTTGCTGATGCCGGTCTGGGCCTCCTGTATGCGGCTATTTTCGGTAGATAAAAGCGGAAGGAGGACAGGGGCTTCTTAGCTCCGCTCTTTGATGTCAGATGAAGCAAAATGGTATGTAATTCATACCTATTCAGGGTACGAAAACAAGGTAAAAGCCAATATAGAGAAGATAGTTGAAAACCGGAAACTGCATGACCTGATTCTTGATGTGGTCGTTCCGATGGAAGAACAGATAGAAATAAAGGACGGAAAGAAAAAGGCGACCCTCAAGAAGGTTTTTCCGGGCTATGTGCTGGTAAAGATGGTCATGAATGATGAGACCTGGTATCTGGTCCGCAATACCAGAGGCGTTACAGGTTTTGTCGGTCCCGGTTCGAAGCCTGTACCGCTGTCCGATGACGAAATCCGCATGATGGGTGTAGAACAGGTTGAGACCGTTGTGGATTATGAAGTCGGAGACAGCGTGAGGGTTATTGACGGTCCGCTGGAAGGATTTATCGGCACCGTTGAGGAAATAAGCATGGACAAGAAAAAGGTACGGGTCATGATTTCGATGTTCGGCAGGGAAACTCCCGTCGAACTGGATTTCGTGCAGATAATGAAACTGTAGTGAAAGTGTTCTGAGTCTCTGAATATCGGTTGTGGATTTGTTTATGGAGAAGGGCAAAGCCCGGGAAAGTTTTCATGTGCAACATGCACTTGGATAGACGCCTGGAAAGGTACAGGCAAATAAACTGGGAGGTGGACAAATTATGGCGAAAAAGGTTATAGGCTATATCAAGCTGCAGCTTCCGGCAGGGAAGGCAACGCCTGCTCCACCGGTTGGACCAGCCCTCGGACAGCATGGTGTCAACATCATGCAGTTCTGCAAGGAGTTCAATGCAAGAACCGCAAAGGATGCTGGTTTGGTAATTCCGGTGGTAATTACGGTCTATGCTGACCGTTCATTCACATTTGTAACAAAGACTCCTCCTGCTGCCGTTCTTATCAAGAAGGCATGCAAGATCGAATCCGGTTCTGCCGTTCCTAACAAGGACAAGGTAGCCAGGATTTCGAAGGAAGAGATAAGAAAGATTGCTGAACTGAAGATGCCTGACCTGAATGCAGGCAGTATTGAAGCCGCCATGAGCATGATAGCAGGTACGGCAAGAAGCATGGGCGTTGTAGTGGAAGACTAAGGTGCGTCCAATGATGTGGGAGGGATTGATTCCCGATTTTCCATGACCACAAAGGAGTGATTTGAAATGAAGAGAGGCAAGAAATATCTGGAGAGCCTCAAGCTGGTGGACAGAACAAAGCTGTACGAGCCGGCAGAGGCGATGGAGCTGTTGCAGAAAACCGCAAGAGCAAAGTTCGATGAAACAGTTGAAGTTCATGTTAGGCTCGGCGTTGACTCACGCCATGCTGACCAGCAGGTCAGGGGCGCCGTTGTTCTGCCCCATGGTACCGGCAAGAAGGTACGCGTGCTTGTATTTGCCAAGGGTGAAAAGGCTACCGAGGCAGAAAAGAGCGGTGCCGACTATGTTGGCGCTGAAGACCTGGTGGCAAAGATTCAGAATGAGAACTGGCTGGATTTTGATGTGGTTGTTGCAACACCTGACATGATGGGTGTTGTTGGACGACTGGGCCGTATTCTCGGTCCCAAGGGCTTAATGCCTAACCCGAAGGCCGGAACGGTTACGATGGATATTGCCAAGGCAATAGCCGATATCAAGGCCGGTAAGATTGAGTACCGCCTTGACAAGACAAATATCATCCATTGCCCCATCGGCAAGGTGTCCTTTGGAACCGAAAAGCTTCTGGACAACTTCCATACTCTGATGGATGCGATTGTCAAGGCCAAACCGGCTGCCGCAAAGGGTCAGTATCTGAAGAGTGTAACCGTTGCGACAACAATGGGACCCGGTATACGCATCAACCAGCAGAAAGTGCTTGACTGATTTTTAAGCATTTATCATACAGCTAAATAAAATCGTGATTTAACCGTAGACAGCAGGAACCCTCCGGGTGTAACGTATATCATCCTGCCGAGGTTAGTGTAAAGCGGGATAATAATGCCCTTTCGCTGTCTATGGTTGGATCGCGGAAGGGCTTTTTGCATGGTATGAATTTTTATACGACAGATCACCGCACAACGCCATAGATCTGACTATTTAATCAAGGAGGTGCTGAAATGCCCAGCGAAAAAATACTTCAGAAGAAAAAGGCTGAGGTTGAGAAGCTGAACAGCAAGATTCTCAATGCCCAGTCGTTCGTGCTCGCTGATTACAGAGGTCTCACCGTTGAACAGGACACGAAGATGAGGAAGGCAATGCGTGAAGCGGGCGTGGAATACAGGGTTTACAAGAATTCCATCATCCGCTTTGCATTGAAGGATACCCCATACAGCGAGCTGGAAAAATTCCTGGAAGGGCCTACCGCCATTGCCATCTGCGAAAAGGACCCCGTTGCTCCTTCAAAGCTGATCGATAAGTTCGCAAAGGACTTTGAGAAGCTGGAAATCAAGGCGGGCATGGTTGAAGGCAAGATTCTTGATGTAGACGGCGTCAAGGAACTGGCCAAGACTCCGTCCAGGGAAGAACTCCTTGCAAGACTCATCGGAAGCCTGCAGAGCTCGCTTTACGGCCTTGCCATTGCTCTCAATGCTGTTGCTGAAAAGATGGAAAAGGAGCAGGCTCAGGGAGCTTAATCCATGAAGGAATTCATCGCTCAAACCATTTATCAATGAAGAGGAGGATATGAAAATGAGTGAAAAAACCGCAAAGTTTATCGAAGAAATTAAAAGCCTTTCAATCCTTGAACTCAAGGAACTTGTAAAAGCCATTGAAGAGGAATTCGGTGTTTCCGCAGCACCCGTAGCCGTTGCCGCAGGTCCTGCCGCACCCGGCGCAGCTGCTGCTCCTGCTGAGGAGAAGACAGAATTTGACGTTATCCTCAAGGAGACCGGCCCCGAAAAGATAAAGGTTATCAAGGTTGTCCGCGAGGTTACCAACCTTGGCCTGAAGGAAGCAAAGGACGTTACCGAAAAGGTTCCCAGCACCATCAAGGAAGGGGTTTCCAAGGAAGAGGCCGAGGCCATCGCCGCCAAGTTCAAGGAAGTTGGCGCTACCGTGGAAATCAAGTAATGACATTTACCGCCATGAACAAGCCGGCTCCGCAGGAGTCCGGCTTGTTTTGCTTCATGACGGCTTTCCCGCGAAAAGTGTGAAACCGCCGTAGACCGGACAGTCCTGTCCGGTCCTGCGTGCCCTGTCTTTCGGCGTTGATATCTTGTAAAAAAGCGGGTAGAATGTATATGCAAGAACGGGGAAGCCATTTGGAAACAAGGAATACGGATAAGGAAAACTTCGATGCGGAGGTAAACGAATTTGTCCAAACCTGTTGTTGCCATTGTAGGAAGGCCCAATGTGGGAAAATCGACTTTTTTCAACTATCTGGCAGGGAAGAGGATTTCAATAATTGATGATACACCCGGGGTCACCAGGGACAGAATCTATGCCGAAAGCGAGTGGAGGGGCAGAAGGTTCACCATAATCGATACCGGCGGAATTGAGCCCGACACCGAGGATTATATAAAACGGCAGATGATTCGTCAGGCCCATTTTGCCATTGACATGGCCGACGTGATAATAATGCTGGTGGACGGAAAGACCGGACTTACCGCCATGGACGAAGATGTGGCGAACCTCCTCAGGAAGGCTGCAAAACCGGTGATTGTAGCCGTAAACAAGGTGGACAGTCCCGGCCGGTCCCCTGCGGAAGTCTATGAATTCTACAATCTTGGTATGGGCGAGATTTATCCGATATCTTCCCTTCACGGGCTGGGCATGGGCGAGCTCCTGGATGCGGTTTATGAGCATTTTCCTCCTGAATCGGAATCCGACGAGGATGATGATGCCGTAAAGGTGGCCGTAATAGGCAAGCCGAATGTCGGCAAGTCATCCACCATAAACAGGATTCTCGGAGAAGAAAGGGTTATAGTCAGCGATATACCCGGAACGACCAGGGATGCAATCGATACTCATTTTGAGGTGGACGGAAAGCGTTATGTGTTCATTGACACTGCCGGAATAAGGCGAAAGAGCAGGGTGGAGGACGATATTGAGAAGTACAGCGTGCTCAGAGCCTGGGCGGCCATCGACAGGGCCGATGTGTGCATCATAATGCTTGATGCCCAGGAAGGCGTTACCGAACAGGATACAAGAATTGCAGGCTATGCCCACGAACAGGGAAAGGCCTCCATTATTGCAGTAAACAAGTGGGACCTTGTGGAAAAGAAGACGGGCAAGCTGGAGGAGTTCAAAAAGAAGATAGGGGAAGACCTTGAGTTTATGAATTATGCCCCCATAGTCTTCATCTCCGCAAAAACCGGGCAACGGGTAAACAGGCTCCTGGAGCTTGTCGACTATGTTTATGACCAGGCGAGTCTGAGGATACAGACCGGAGTGCTTAATGACGTGCTCAATGAGGCCATCGCCATGGTCCAGCCTCCCTCTGACAGGGGAAAGAGGCTCAGGATATACTATATAACCCAGACCGGCGTGCGTCCGCCCAGCTTTGTGCTGTTTGTAAATGACATGGAACTGATGCACTATTCGTATGAAAGATATCTGAAAAATGCCCTCAGGAGCAATTTCGGATTTGAAGGCACGCCCATAAGGTTCATTATCAAGGAAAAGAGTGATAAGGAATGATGCTTGTCCTTTCTGCAGTCATAGGGTATCTTCTTGGCAGTGTCAACACATCGCTGGTTGTGGGAAAGCTTATATACAACACGGATGTGCGGCAGTACGGAAGCGGAAATGCCGGTGCAACAAACACTCTCCGCACCCTGGGAAAGACGGCCGCACTTCTTGTGGTTATAGGCGATTCGCTTAAGGGAATACTGGCATGCCTGATGGGAAGATGGCTTGCAGGAGAGACTTCGGCCGGAGTTTATGCCGGCGAGTATCTGGCAGGAATAATGGCCGTCATCGGCCACAACTGGCCCCTTTATTTCGGATTCAGGGGCGGCAAGGGTGTAATGACGGCATTTGCCGTGGCACTGATGCTCTCTCCCATGGCGGCGCTCATATGCCTTCTGCTGTTCATCGTGACGGTGGCAATAACCAGGTATGTTTCCCTTGGCTCGATGATAGGCGGGGCTGCTTTTCCGGCCGTTGCCTGGCTTACGGACGGGAATCCGTATCTTGTACTTACAGGAGTGCTTCTTGCAGTGCTCATCATATTCAGGCATGCTTCCAACATAAAGCGCCTTGTGGATGGAAACGAAAAAAAGCTGAGCTTCAAATGAAAAAGCTTTTGTGTGGCAAAAAATGGATTCACGGCCGTTTTATACGGCCTTTTCAATATTCGAAAGGAACAGGTGCATACATATGTCGGTTGTATCGATTATCGGGGCTGGAAGCTGGGGAATAGCCCTTTCCATACTTCTTACAAACAACGGTCATCAGGTCCGGTTATGGTCGCGCTTTCCCGATGAGATTGAGATTCTGAGACGGGAAAGGGAGGCGCAGGATAAACTTCCGGGAGTCAAAATTCCTGATTCGGTGGTTCTGACTGCTGACATGAAAGCCTGCCTTGAAAAGCACGATTTTGTGGTAATAGTGGTACCGTCCCAGACTGTGCGGGAAAATGCAAAGCTTCTGGCACCGTATCTTGCCGGAAATGACATAGTGGTGCTATGTTCAAAAGGTATTGAGGAAGGTACCGGCAAAAGATTAAGCCAGGTCATACTGGAAGAGATACCTGATGTGCGTGTCGTTGCCCTTTATGGTCCCAGCCATGCCGAGGAAGTGGCTGTAGGAATACCGACCACGGTTGTATCTGCAAGCCCTGACAAGGAAGCTGCAATGTCGGTTCAGGACCTGTTCATGTCGCCATGTTTCAGGGTATACACAAGCTCGGACATTATAGGGGCAGAGATAGGCGCTGCACTTAAAAACGTCATAGCATTGTGCGCCGGAATCAGCGACGGCCTGGGGTATGGAGACAACAGCAAGGCGGCGCTGATGACCAGGGGCATAACCGAAATCGCTCGGCTCGGAAGGGCAATGGGAGCCAAACCCACCACATTCTCGGGGCTTACCGGCATAGGTGACCTCATCGTCACATGCACCAGCAGGCACAGCAGAAACTGGCAGGCCGGGAACCTCATCGGGAAGGGATACACTCCCGAAGAGGCCACGGCCCGCGTCAAAATGGTGGTTGAAGGCATCTCGGCCGCCAAAGCGGCTAAGAAACTTATGGATAAGTATAACATCAGCATGCCCATCTGCCTTGAAGCCTATAGGATTCTGTTTGAAGGGAAGGACTGCAGAAAGGCTGTTTATGACCTGATGACACGGCAGAAGAAACATGAGTCAGAGGACACAGGCTGGTAGTGTTATCAGACAGTGATGTTCTTTCCCACGATGAGAGGCCATTCCTGGTCTCCGTTCAGTGTCTTGCCGGCTGTAATGGTAACACCCTTGTCCAGAATGCAGTAGTTTAGCCGGGCACCTTCGCCTATCGAGGAACCCTGAAGGATGATGCTGTTTCTTATGTGAACACCCTTCATGACACGGACTCCCCTGCTAAGTATGCTGTTTTTAACGGTTCCTTCAATGATGCATCCGTCCGCAACGATGGAATTCTTGACCGAGGCTTCCTCATTGTACTTGGCGGGTGCCTCATCCTTTACCTTTGTGTATATCTTGCGCCTGTCCATGAGAAGCTCGCGCCTGATTTTCGGGTCCAGAAGGTCCATGTTCGCACGGTAATAGAGCTGGATGCTGTTTAAAGGCCTCCAGTATCCGTTGAAGATATATGCGTAGACCCTGAGCGTATTGAGGCTTCGGATTATGATATCCATTACAAGGTCGGTATAGCCCTTGGCTGCACTGTCCTGAAGAAGCTCAATCAGGAACTTGCGCTTCATGATATAGATGCCCATGGAGCCGTATCTTCCTGCCGGGTTCAGCGGTTTTTCCTTGAATTCCACTATCCTGCCGTCATCATCTATTTCTACAAGCCCAAGGGTTTTCCTGTCGTTCTCGGTCAGGTCGTCAAGAGCCCGGCATGCGATTGTTATATCGGCATCCTTGTCCACATGTTGCTCGAGCATGGGGCCGTAATCCATGTTGTAAATTGCATAGCCGTTGGCTATGACCACAAATTCCTCGTCGCTCCTCTCAAGGAATGTCAGATTGTTGTATATGGCGTCGGCACTGCCCCTGTACCATCCGGTGCCTAGTTCGGAAAGATAGGGAGGAAAAATCCTGAGTCCTTCATTCTTCCTGTCCAGGTCCCATTCCTTTCCCGAACCCAGGTGGTCAATAAGGGAACGTATGCTGTACTGGGTCATGACACCCACGTTTACGATGCCTGAATTTACCATGTTTGAAAGAGTGAAGTCTATGGCGCGGTATTTCCCTCCGAAGGGGACGGCTGCGATGGACCTCTCCATGGAAAGTTCCTTAAGCCTGTTGTTTTTACCGCCTGTAAGTATAATTCCCATCGCCCTTTTCATTGTTCATCCCCCCTCTTTTATAAGATAGCCGCCCGACGGGATAACATTGGAAGTGAAGTCCTGAGGCTTTATATAGTTGTCAATAACAACATTTCTGCCTATTATTGTCCCGTTGGGTATGACCGTGTTGGAACCTATTACTGTTATGTTTGTGTTGTAAATCTTCGGATTGAAGCGGTTTTCTGCAAATTCCCCGACGCCGCAGCGCACGTCGTTGCCGATGACACTGTTTTCGCCGATTATGCTGCAGTTAATCTCGGTGTTTGTACCGATGAACGTATCGGACATTACGATGGAATCCTGTATTACCGTGCCTTCCTGTACCGTGACGCCCGGGAATATTACAGAATTGCGTATCGTGCCGTAGATTATGCAGCCTTCAGCCACAATGGACTTCTCAACCTTTCCGGTTTCGCCGATGAAATGGGCCGGATAAACCGGGTTGGGTGTGTATATCCTCCAGTATGGGTCGAAAAGATTGAACTCGGGAATGCGGTCGGTCAGATTCATGTTGGATTCCCAGTAAGCCTGTATGGTTCCCACATCGCGCCAGTATCCGACGAATTTATATGCGTAAAGATTCCTGCCGTCATTCAGCATGGCAGGAATGACATTCTTTCCGAAATCGTGTTCTGAGTTTGGATTCTCATGGTCCTTTAGCAGGTATTTCTTCAGGATGTCCCAGTTGAAAATATATATTCCCATGGAAGCAAGGTTGGATTTCGGGTGCTCGGGTTTTTCCTCGAATTCGTAAATCTTGCCGTTTTCGGTTACATTCATTATGCCGTAGCGGCTTGCTTCCTCATATGGCACTTCAATGACCGAAATGGTAGCATCCGCATTTTTCTTTTTGTGAAAATCCAGCATCTCGTAATAATTCATTTTGTAGACATGATCGCCTGAAAGTATGATGACGTATTTCGGAGAGAGTTCCTCCACATAACTGATGTTCTGAAGTACGGCATCAGCGGTTCCAGAGTACCATTCCCCCTTTTCCTTTCGCTGATAGGGCGTAAGTATAGTTACGCCGCCGTTCCTGCGGTCGAGATCCCAGGGCTTGCCGATGCCGATGTGCGAATGCAGCTTGAGCGGCTGGTATTGGGTGAGGACGCCTACCGTATCAATGTTTGAATTGATACAGTTGCTCAGCGTGAAGTCTATTATCCTGTATTTCCCCCCAAACGGAACAGCTGGTTTGGCTATGTGTTTTGTCAGAACCCCAAGACGGCTTCCCTGACCACCGGCCAAAAGGAGTGCTATTATCTCTTTCCGGGCCATGATTAGATTCCTCCCAGCATATGTATTGATTATTATTTACCATTCCTGAACATTATAAAACAATACTTATGATGCGCATTTCACAGAAAAACAAAATATTACTGCGGTTTTCCGGGTGGCTGAAAAAACCATAACGAGATTATGATATGACGGGGCTGCCAATTTGATTAATTTTGTTGAAATTTCCTGGTGTTCCGGTTATAATAATTAAGGTCAAAGAAGGTCAAAGTTAAAGGAGGTGCGTCGATGCAATACAGGGATTACTACGAGATATTAGGCGTACCCAGGGATGCAACCCAGGAACAGATAAAAAAGGCTTACAGGAAACTGGCAAAGCAGTACCATCCCGATGCCCACCCGGGCAACAAGGAGTACGAGGAAAAATTCAAGGAAATAAATGAAGCATATGAGGTCCTGGGCAATCCCGAAAACCGCAGGAAGTATGACCAGCTGGGCAGCACTTTCAATTTCACCAACGGCTTTGAATTCGACCCGTCCCAGTTCGGATTCGGAAACAGGCGGTATGAATTCAGAACCGGTGGGCGCGGCTTCAGCGATTTCTTTGACATGTTTTTCGGACCCGGCGGTCTTAATATAGATGATCTCTTTGGCGGACTTGGGACAGGATTTTCCGGAAAGTCGTCAGGCAGCAGGTTTTACAGCACAGGAAGCTATTCAATGAGAGGTCAGGACAGGGAATACGAGATAACCATACCGGTTATCGACGGACTCAAGGGAGCTGAACGGCGTATAACGATAAGCACCCCGGACGGGCGCAAGACAGTAGCCGTAAAGATTCCGAGGGGCATACAGCCCGGTGCAAAGATTCGCCTGCAGGGCCTCGGCGAAAAGGGTACTGCAGGTGCACCAAACGGAGACCTGTATCTCATTGTGCGGTTCAGCGAGGACGGAGGCATGCAGCTTAAGGGCAGCGACATCATAATGGATATGCCGGTGCTGCCCTGGGTTGCGGCCCTCGGCGGCGAACAGACCGTAAGCACGCCCGACGGGAGGATAATTGTACGCGTTCCGGAAGGAATACAGAGCGGCGGCAAAATACGAATTCCGGGGAAGGGATACTATACACCTTCGGGAGGACGAGGAGATCTCTATCTTTCAGTCCGCATAGTGAATCCCGAAAGGCTGACTCCCAGACAGAGAAGGCTGTATGAGCAGCTGCGCGACGAATCATGAGAATATTTCCGCAGGCATAAAAAGAACGTTAACTTTTCTGATGTATCTGTCATGAAAAATGAGGTGAGTAAATGAATCTTGAAAGATTTACCGAAAAAGCCCAGCAGGCCGTGGTTGATTCCCAGCAGACAGCGATACGCATGGACCAGCAGCAGGTGGATGCCGAACATCTGGCACTGGCTCTGGTCGAGCAGGAGGACGGGCTGATTCCCAAAATTCTCATGGCATTGGGCATAAGCCCCGGCGAGTTTGCAGAAAAACTGAGGAATGAACTTGAGAGGCGGCCCAAGGTATACGGTGCCGCAGCATCAAACGTTTATGCCACAAGAAGGTTCAACCAGGCCCTGCTGAAGGCTGAGGACATAGCAAAGAAACAGAAGGATGAATATGTCAGCGTTGAGCATATATTTCTTGCCCTCATGGAGGAAAGGGACGGCTTTACCGCTGAGCTGATGCGGCAGTACGGCATTGATACCGGCCTTTTTGAGGAGGCTTTGTCGAAGATAAAGGGAAATCGCCGTGTTACAAGCCAGAATCCCGAGATGAACTATCAGGCACTGGAAAGATACGGCCGTGACCTGGTTGAGATGGCAAGAAGGGGAAAGCTGGACCCGGTAATAGGCCGTGATGCCGAGATACGTCGGGTTATAAGGATTCTTTCACGCAGGACAAAGAACAACCCTGTTCTCATCGGCGAGCCGGGCGTAGGAAAGACCGCTGTCGTGGAAGGCCTTGCCCAGCGAATCCTTAAGGGCGATGTGCCCGACGGGCTCAAGAACAAGACGCTGTATGCGCTGGATATGGGGGCGCTCATTGCCGGTGCAAAGTACCGCGGTGAGTTTGAGGAACGCCTTAAGGCGGTACTTCAGGAGATTGCGGATTCCGACGGACGGATAATACTTTTCATTGATGAAATACACAACATAGTCGGTGCCGGAAGGGCAGAGGGCGCCATGGATGCCGGCAACATCCTGAAGCCCATGCTGGCAAGGGGTGAACTTCACTGCATAGGCGCCACCACCCTCGATGAGTACCGGAAGTATATAGAAAAGGACCCTGCACTGGAGCGGAGGTTCCAGCCCGTGCTGGTGGAGCAGCCGTCAGTTGAGGATACAATATCCATCCTCAGGGGACTCAAGGAACGGTTTGAAATCCACCACGGCGTAAGGATAACCGATAATGCCATAATTGCCTGTACGGTTCTTTCAAACAGGTATATCACGGACCGCTTCCTGCCCGACAAGGCAATCGACCTGATGGATGAGGCGGCTGCAATGCTGAGGACCGAAATAGATAGCATGCCTACAGAACTTGACGAGATAAGCAGAAAGATAATGCAGCTCGAGATAGAGATGCAGGCACTGAAAAAGGAGACGGACAGGGGCTCGGCCGAAAGGCTCAAGGCCATTGAGGAGGAAAGGGCGGAGCTCAAGGACAGGTTCAACCAGATGAAGGCCCAGTGGGAGCTGGAGAAGGAATATATAAGGAAGGAAAAGGAGCTCAAGCAGCAGATCGAGCAGGTGCGGCTCGAAATCGAGCAGGCCGAGAGAAGCTACGACCTGGAAAGGCTGGCCATGCTGAAGTACGGCAGGCTGCCCGAGCTTGAATCACAGCTTAAGGCAGAAAAGCAGAAACAGCAGGAACTGAAGAACCGCATGCTAAAAGAAGAGGTCACAGAGGAGGAAATAGCCGAGATTGTCTCGAAATGGACCGGCATTCCTGTAACCAGACTCATGGAGGAAGAAAAGAAGAAGCTCCTTAACCTTGACAAGGTGCTGCATAAAAGGGTAATTGGCCAGGATGAGGCAGTTCAGGCCGTAGCCGACGCGGTGCTTCGTGCAAGAGCCGGGCTTAAGGACATAAGAAGGCCCATAGGATCATTCATATTCATGGGACCGACCGGCGTGGGCAAGACAGAGCTTGCCAAGGCATTGTCGGAAGCGCTTTTCGACACCGAGGACAACATGATACGCATAGACATGAGCGAATACATGGAGAAACATGCCGTGGCAAAACTTATCGGTGCCCCTCCGGGATACGTGGGCTATGAGGAAGGCGGGCAGCTGACCGAAGCCGTGAGGAGAAAACCGTACAGCGTAATACTCTTTGATGAGATAGAAAAAGCCCACCCCGATGTCTTCAACCTGCTGCTGCAGATACTGGACGACGGAAGGCTCACCGACAGCCAGGGCCGTGTGGTCAACTTCAAGAATACGGTCATAATCATGACTTCAAACATAGGAAGCGACATTTTGCTGGAAGAGGTCGGAGAAGACGGCATGTTGACCGAAGAGGTGCGTGATAAGGTGATGTCGCTTCTGAAAAGGTCTTTCAGGCCCGAATTCCTGAACAGGATTGACGAAATAGTGCTTTTCAAGCCGCTTACAAAAGCCGAGATAAGGGCCATAGTGAAACTTGTGCTGGAGAATCTCTCAAAACGCCTTGAAGACCGGGATATAAAGCTTGAAGCCACCGACAGGGCGCTTGACGTCATAGTCCGGGAAGGCTGGTCTCCGGTTTACGGAGCACGGCCCGTGAAACGGTACATTCAGAAGATGGTGGAAACGGACCTCGGCAGGATGATAATAAAGGGCGAGATAGCTGAAGGAGACACGGCGCTTATAGACGCAGAGGAAAACGGCCTTGTTATAAAAAGAAAACAGATACAATAAAGGAGAGCCTTATGCTCTCCTTTTGACCACGGCCGTCAAAGATTTATTCCTTATCACGGTTAGCCATTCTCTGAGCCTTCTTGGCCCTTCTGCATGCCAAACATCTCTTGGGCTCGTTTTCAAAACCCATTTCCTTGTAAAATGCCTGCTCGCCTTCGGTGAATATAAACTCGGCACCGCAATCCTTGCACTTGAGAACCTTGTCTGCCATCTGCAGCAAACCTCCTTAAATATTTTCGGATTAAACCAATTTATTGACCATCTGACCCTGATCCGCAATATTTAAGGAGGATGGGGACAGTGTTCAAAAATTGTTAATCCTGATAATTGATGAATAAAACCATCTCTTGTAAGTATAACACGCATTTAGAAAAAAACAAGTGGTATAAATAACGAATTGGGGACCGAATATTAAAAAAGGCATGCCGTAACAGGGCAATGCATGGTAAAATATCAGACAAGCGGATGTAATGAGGGGGTGTTTTCATGGCAGACGGTGAAAGCAGTGTAAGACAGAAAATTGAGGACATTTCGCCTGAAAAACTAGTGCAGGCGGCCCTTAGGGCCAGAGAAAAGGCCTATGCACCCTATTCGGGTTTCCATGTGGGTGCTGCGGTTCTTGCCGATAACGGCAGGATTTACACCGGCTGCAACGTGGAAAACGCCTCATACGGAGCTTCCATCTGCGCAGAAAGAACTGCCGTCGTCAAGGCCGTTTCTGACGGTGCGAAAAGAATACTGGCCGTAGCTGTGACAGGTGACAGCGAAGGTCCCACGCTGCCATGCGGTATCTGCAGGCAGGTTTTGAGCGAGTTCTGCGACAGGGACATGCCGATGTATCTTGGCAACCGGAAAGGTGATTACAGGCTCTATACCTTCGCGGAACTCATGCCTGAACCTTTTATCCTTGAACAAATATCAGATAGTCATACAGGAAAGAATAATATATAACGAAGGCGGTTGTGAGTATGGCATTCAAAGCAGGTTTCATAACCATAATAGGAAGACCGAATGTGGGAAAATCCACCCTCCTCAACCTTCTGACCGGCGAGAAGGTAGCCATCATGTCAAGGAAACCCCAGACCACGAGGCACAACATACGTACCGTGGTAACCAGGGATGATTTCCAGATGGTTTTCGTCGATACGCCGGGAATACACAAGCCGAGGAACAAGCTTGGCGAGTTCATGATAAACTCTGCCATGGACACGCTGGATGACGTCGACATCATTCTTTACATGGTCGAGGCCACCGACAGGGAAATCGGGCCCATTGACCAGTCCATAATATCAATGCTTTCAAAAACCAAAACACCGGTCATTCTTGCCATAAACAAAGTGGACCTGGTGGAGAAACAGAAGCTTCTCCCGCTCATCGAAATGTACAGCAAGGCATATGACTTCAGGGAAATAGTGCCGATAAGTGCCCTTGAGCCCGAAACAGCTGAAATCCTGTTTGACGTCCTGAAAAAGTACCTTCCTGAAGGTGAAAAATTCTATCCGGATGACATGCTGACCGACCAGACCGCAAGGGTGATGGTACAGGAACTCATAAGGGAAAAGATGCTTGAGCTCCTGGACGATGAAGTACCCCACGGGGTCGGCGTTGAAGTCGTGCGGTTCAAGGAGAACGAGGACAGAAACATTGTGGGCATTGACGCCAACATATACTGTGAAAAGGAATCCCACAAGGCGATAATCATCGGCAAGGGCGGCTCAATGCTGAAAAAGATAGGAACGCGGGCAAGGGAGGATATTGAAAGGCTTCTGGACATGAAGGTTGTTCTCAAGCTCTGGGTGAAGGTCAAGGAAGACTGGCGGAACAATGATTACGTGCTCAACGAGCTTGGGTATAAATCGAAATCATAAAAGGTGGTCCTGACATGGGACTTATTCGGACAAAGGGCCTGGTTATAAAAGAAACGGCTGTCGGTGAGGCCGACAAGATAATAACCCTGCTTACCGAGGACATCGGCAGGGTTTCGGTATCCTGCAGGGGTGCAAGAAAAAACGGACGGAGGGCCTACGGAACCCAGATTCTCACATACGGCCAGTATATACTGTTTAAGGGCAGAAACAGCTATATCCTTGACGGATGCGATATACTGGCCTCTTTCTATGATCTGGCTGGGGACCTGGAAAGGTTTACATATGCGGCTCACCTGATGGAAATGGCATCGGATGCATCATCCGATGAGCAGACCACGGGAAAGGTGCTGAACCTTCTGCTTCACGGCCTTCATGCGCTTAACAGGGGGAGTCAGCCTTTGCTGGTCTCATCTGCCTTCACTATGAAGCTGATGCAGATATGCGGTTATCCTCCGCACGTGACAAGCTGCATACTGTGTGGTGACAGGGAGCTTGACAATATTTATTTCAGCCCGGAAAAGGGCGGATTTGTCTGCGGGAAATGCGCAAAAGCCTGCCGGGATGCAGTTTACATATCAACAGGCACTGCCAAGGCAATTTTGCATGTGCTTTGTTCCGACAATCCCGGCGTTTTCAGTTTCAGCCTTTCACCGGGAAATCTCGAATCGTTCTCGGATATTGCAAACCGCTATATAACCGAAAAATTTGACAAGAGATACGAAAAGCTGGGCTTTCTCAAGGAGATCAGCAAAACGTATCAGTCAGGGGGGCAGAACTTTTGAAAAGGCATCTGTTCACTTCCGGGGAGATAATGTATGAAAAGAACCGGAAGCAGCTCAAAGAAGGGCTTTTCATTGCCGAATACATGGAATATGACGACGTGTGCCAGGAAACTGAATATATCTGCGGCGGAAAACTGAACGGCATGGATGCCGAAATCAGATTCAGGCTGACGGATGACCAGCTTGAGTACGTAAGGATGAAAAATGCATATAAAATCCTCATGCAGTCCGACCTTCTCAATGCCTGCTAGAAGAGCTACAGGATTACATATATATAAAGAAGTCTGTAAAGCATTCATGCGTTCACATTTCATAGGGGTTTACCGTACACTTTGTACAGTGTATTTCTAAAAACATATACTATTAAAATCTTATCGCCTGTTTTGGTATCTTAACATAATATTCCGGGATAATTTACTTCAAAAGCGGCTCATGTTATCTTTTTGATGGGTGGTCTGCTTATCCGGCATCCACCCCGATTGACAATATTTTATTTTTTTTGTGGCTGATGCAGCCCGGTCGGGAGGGATATTCTTGGAGCGCAGTGTCTTTCCGAAGGATTTTGTCATCGGAACATCAACATCTGCATATCAGATAGAGGGAGCCGTGCTGGAAGGAGGAAGGGGGGCCTCCATATGGGACATATTCTCCCATACTCCCGGAAAAATTCAGAACGGCGATACCGGTGACATAGCCTGTGACCACTATCACAGGTATTCGAAAGATATTGGGCTTATGAAGGAACTGGGAGTGCGCGGATACCGCATGTCGGTGGCATGGCCGCGCATATATCCGAAAGGTGCCGGAAAGCCCAACAGGGCAGGCCTTGACTTTTACAACAGGCTTGTAGAAAACTTTTTGGAAAATTCCATCGAGCCAATGGTCACGCTTTATCACTGGGACCTTCCCCAGGCCCTGCAGGACCGTGGAGGATGGGGCAACAGGGATACGTCGGCCTATTTCGCCGATTATGCGGATACCGTTTTCCGTGCGCTGGGTGACAGGGTGAAGAAATGGAACACACTCAACGAACCATGGGTATCAGCCTTTGCCGGCCACTATCAGGGGCGTCACGCGCCGGGCCTGAATGATGCAAAGCTGGCGGTCCAGGTTTCCCATCACCTTATGCTGGCACATGCAATGGCGCTTGAAGCTTTCAGACAGTCCGGCCTGGATGGCAGGGTCGGCATTGCACTTAACCTTTATCCGATATATCCTGCCTCTGAATCAGCCGGGGACCGTGAAGCGGCCCGGTTTGCGGACGGGTTCCACAACAGGTGGTTCCTTGACCCGGTACTGAAGGGAAAGTACCCGGAGGACATGCTCGCAATTTATCAGGAAAAGTTCGGGGCACCTGTCATACATGAGGGGGATATGGACAAGATATCCGCTTACCGTGCGGACTTCCTGGGCATCAACTATTACACCAGAAAAGTGGTAAGAAAGTCTGATTCGGATGACATTTTGAGAATTAACGAAGTGAAACCCGAGGGTTCACAATATACCGAAATGGGCTGGGAGATATATCCCCAGGGCCTTCTGGACCTCCTTGAGCGGATCCGCAGGGATTACGACGACCCGTGCATCGTGATTACAGAAAACGGTGCCGCGTTCAGGGACAATGTCATAATGGACGGTGTCATTCAGGACGATGACAGAATAAAATACCTGGAAAGCCATCTTGAAGTTGTAAAAAAGGCATTGTCCGAGGGAATAAAGCTTGAGGGATATTATATCTGGTCGCTAGTTGACAATTTCGAATGGGCCCATGGATACAGCAAGCGCTTCGGCCTGTTCTACATAAACTATGAGACCCTCGAAAGGTCATGGAAGAAAAGCGCCATATGGCTGAAAAAATACATTGAAGACAACGGCCTCAAATGAATATGCACCGGGTTCATACCCGTAACATTCTATTTCTTACTGTACCCGATATCCCCCCCATACTTATGTAATTGCGTGCCTTCGTGCACGCAGTTTTTTTTTGTACTCAGATTCCTTTTTCATAAATGCATAAAAATGTATATTTATACTTGACAGCATTTATGCAGCCATGCTTAAATTAGTGGTAGTTATCATTACTACCAAGGGAGACCTGACTGTGACGCTGATCAAATGCCTGATGAAGACAGGACTTACCCGCCATGAGTCCGAGCTTTATGTGGCGCTGTGCAGGGAAGGCGACATGAACGGCTATGAAGCCGCGAAGGCTGCCGGAATCCCGCGCGCCAACGCCTATCAGGCCCTTGCAGGCCTTGTCGAAAAGGGCGGTGCCTATATGATAGAGGGACCGGTTTTGCGCTATGCTGCCGTTCCTGTGGAAGAATACTGCAGAAATGTTCTTTCGGAAATGAATGAGGTGCTGGAGCAGATAAAAAGGGAGTGCCCTCGCGGAAAGCCGGTGCATGAGCCGTATATAACAATATCCGGTTTCCGGCATATTGTGGACAAGATGAGAAACATGATACGGCAGGCCAGGGAAAGGGTATACGTATCTCTTTCGGAAAAGGAGATGGAATATATACGTGAAGAACTGTGCGATGCGGTGGCACGCGGCCTGAAGGTCGTAGTCATAAGTTCGGCAGGTGTCCAGCTTGATGGTGCGCTTATCCACACCATTCAGAAAAAGCCGGGCCCGATAAGGATAATAACGGATTCCAGAGAGGTACTCACAGGAGAAATAACCGGAAGCGATGACGACAGCTGTCTTTATTCCAGGAACAGGCCGCTGGTGGAACTCATCAAGGATTCCCTTAAAAATGAGATATTACTTTCGAACATTGGAGGTAGCAGCAAATGAACCAAATGCTGAGGGAACACTTTCTGAACCGGGTTGACGTGGAAGGCCTTGTAAATAGGTTTGGCAGTCCGCTCTATGTATACGACGAGAGGACCCTGAGAGAAAGGTGCAGGGAGATGGTAAGCCTTATTCCATATCCCTGGTTCGGGGTCAGCTGCTCCATAAAGGCCAATTCAAACCTTCACCTCCTTAAAATTGTAAGGGAAGAGGGAATGGAAGCCGATGCGATGTCGCCCGGCGAAATGTTCCTTCTCGAAAAGGCGGGTTTTAAACCTTCCGAAATATTCTACATCAGCAACAACGTCTCCGCTGAAGAGATGAAATATGCGCTTGACAGGGGGATACTCATCAGCGTTGATTCACTTTCACAGCTTGACATGCTTGGAAGAATAAATCCCGGAGGCAGGGCTGCCATAAGAATAAATGCCGGAACGGGCGCCGGGCATCATGAAAAGGTGGTCACCGCCGGCTCTAGGACAAAGTTCGGAATTCAGGAGGACATGATTGACGAAGCTTTGTCCGTTGCCGGAAGCCACGGGCTTAAAATTGCCGGAATAAACCAGCATATCGGTTCGCTTTTCCTGGATGAAAAACCGTTTATCGAGAGCGTCAAGGCATTACTTTCCATTGCAAGGAGGTTTGAGAACCTTGAATTCATTGATTTCGGCGGAGGTTTCGGAATTCCCTACAGGAAGTACCACGGGGAAAAGCGGCTGGACCTTAAGGCCCTTGCGGGACAGCTGGAAACCATTCTGCTGGAATTCAGAAATGAATACGGGAGCGACATAAGGTTCCGGGTGGAACCGGGCCGCTATCCGTTTGCCGAATGCGGTGCAATACTCGGCACGGTGAATGCCGTAAAGACATGCTACGGCACTAAGTATATAGGAACCGACATCGGTTTCAACGTGCTGATGAGGCCTGTGCTTTATGATTCATACCATGAGATTGTGGCGTTCAGGAACGGCAGGATGCTTGATTGTGAAGGCGGAGAAAAGGTAACCGTTGTCGGCAATATATGCGAGTCGGGCGATATCCTTGCCAGGGAAAGATTAATGCCGCCTCTTAAGGAAGGTGATATAATCGGCGTTCTCGACTCAGGGGCATACGGATATTCCATGTCATCAAACTACAACCAGAGGCTGCGTCCGGCCGAGGTGCTGATAACCCTTAACGGCGACGCAAGGCTGATAAGAAGGCGGGAAACGCTTGACGACCTGCTCACGGGATACAGCTTCTGAAGCTGAAGCATATTTTTCCTTTCCTCTGCTCATGATAAGATAATGAAATCTATCCTGAGGAAGAGGGTACATGCCTGAAGACGTAAAAAAGGCACGAACGGGGCTGATAATGATCACCTACGCAATACTTCTTCTTGCCCTGCTCATGAACCTGAAGTGGGTTCTGTCGCTTGTTGGAAAGGTGATTTCCATTATCAGTCCTTTTCTTTACGGAATAGCCATCGCATATGTGCTAAACCTTATCATGCGCCTTTATGAGCGGCTCTTTTCCTTCATGGACAGGAGCAGAAACATTATTGTACGTAAGCTGAAGAGGCCCCTCTCCATCCTTTGCGTGTTTCTGACGCTTGTAATCGTCGTGGTGGCATGGATGGTTCTGGCCATACCCCAGCTTTCCTCCAGCGTTTCAAATATCGCCGCCAACATGCCGGAGTATGTGGAGGATGTTGAACTGTTTCTGAACAGGACAATCGAGGATCTGGGCCTTAAGGGAGGGTTCTGGAAGAACATTTCCCTCAACTGGAATGAAATAGTGTCGAAAGCCGGACAGCTCATTTCGTCAACATTTCCGAAGATATTTGCCTTCACCCAGAATTTTGCTGGATTCATCTTCAACATGGCGACCGGCATACTTGTGTCAATTTACATGCTGGCATCCAAGGAAAAGCTGCTTATAATCATACGCAAGCTGATGTATGCATGGCTTCCCAAGAGATTCTGCGACAGGCTTTATGATGTATGCATAGTGGCAAACCGCACATTCAGGGGCTATTTCTCAGGAATGATAATAAATGCGCTCATAGTGGGCGCCATGGCATTTGCAGGCATAATTATCCTCGGCATTCCCAACGCGTTCCTTCTCAGCATAATTCTTGCGGTTACCGGAATAATACCGATAATCGGATCTCTCATAGGTTCAATACTGAGCTTTGTGATAGTGCTTCTGGTTGTTCCCCGGAAGGCACTCATATATGCCGTGCTCCTTCTTGTAATACAGGAACTGGATAGACTGATGATTTATCCGAGAGTGGTGGGAAAATCAATAGGACTGGGAGGATTATGGATACTTTTTTCAGTCATACTGGGAGGAAGCCTTTTCGGATTTGCCGGTACAATCGCCGGAATACCGGCCTTTGCGGTGATATGGACAGTTGTGCGGAAGTTTACGAATGACAGGCTCAGAAAAAGGGAAATCATCATCGGACCATGAAAAGTTTTACGAATTTATAAATAAAGCATCAAAAAATTCTTTTCGGGGAGGTAAGGACATGAAATTCAGATTATGGACAGCCGCTGCCGTCATTCTGGCCCTTTGTCTGGGATATCTGATAGGAAGCCGTACTGAAATAAGGGCCGAGCTTATTGAGTTTTCAGGTGCGAATTCCGGAGCTTCAGGCGTAAGAAAGGATGCAGCTTCTGAGAAGATTCACGGGAATGGCGGGGATGAATCTGACGGCAGCAATGAAGAAAGTGACGGTGACCGGAAGGAAGCGGATGGCGGTATCAAGGAAAATAATGAGTAATAAAAAAGCAACCCACATACAGGATGGGTTGCTTTGCTTATTGGTGCGGTCGACCGGACTTGAACCGGTACGCTTAACGCATACGCCCCTCAAACGTACGTGTCTGCCAATTCCACCACGACCGCATATTGTTTTGCCCGTTGTTTTCCGGCGCAAGAGTAATTATACAGCCATTTGCCGGATGTGTCAACAACAAATTTTGCAGGACAAAAGGAAAGAAAAAGAGACACCCCCTCCGAATATCAGTAACGGTATTTTTGTCTGACACTGTCGGCTGGAGTATTTGTACCTGATGCGTCAGGTCATACCGCTGTGATATAATAAGATTGTTTGTGTAAATTCTCCTTTTGGCCTGATTATATTTTGCCTTAAGCGGGCGGTTAACCGAAAAAGAGAACAGGGGTGTGTCTGATGGGCGAGGAACCGATTTTTGACAAGCTGCCGGGGGAGGAATATGAAGACAACCGTAGCGGCCTGGCGAGATTTTTCAGCGTATTTATCGGAAAGTTCTGGAGGCTCATCACGGTAAATCTCATGTTCATGGTCTTCAACATTCCTGCAATTGTGGTTTCATATTTTCTGAGCGTCTATCTGGTTGCACTGTTCATTCCTGAAGCAAATTCAATGTCGGCGGATGATTTCAGGGTTCTGGTGCTGGACAGCGGTTTTCCCACAGCAATGTTTTTCATGGCCGTTCCCATAATCACATTCGGTCCTGCCCAGGCCGGGCTGACATATCTTTTGAGATGCTACTCCTATGAGAGGCCGACTTTTACCTGGTCGGACTTTAAGGACAAGATGAAGGAAAATTTCAGGCAGGGCATCATAGCCAGCATGATAAACCTCTTTGTAATAGTCTTCCTTCTGTTTGACCTGTACCTTTATCCCAGAGTATCCGACGGCAACATGTTCTTTACGGTTGCAAACGGCCTGATGGTCATGGTGTTCATACTGTTCATGATGGCCTGCCTGTATATCTATCCCATGATGGTAACCTACGAGCTCAGGATAAAGGACCTGTACAAGAACGCCGTAATCTTTGCGCTTGCACGCTTTGTCCCCAATCTCGGAATCCTGCTGCTGTGCTTCCTTATTGTGATAGGTCCCACGCTGCTGTTCTACGTCACGTCAAGCGGCATTGTGCTTGTGATAACATATCTTCTCTACCTTACTCTAGGTTTCACGCTGCCCGGCCTTATAATCAATTTCACTGTAAACCCCTATATGGACAGGTATTTGAACAAAGGCAGGCAGCAGCAACAACAGTCCTGAACAAAAAGGATGCCGAAGTAACGACAACCCTGTTTCCGGTAATCATACGGTTCAGGCGTTGCATCGCCCCATGAAACGGTTCATGACCGGCTGCCCGGGACGAACAGCGGCAATCCCCTGGGCGGATACCATGTGAAAAGAAAAAATACCAGGACGAGCAGAATCACAAACAACAGCGATAAGGTTTGATATCCTGAGCAACCCTCAATACCTGATACACGGTAAAGGATAATCTGGCAGATAAGGCCTGATACCCAGGCTATGGTCAAATCCAAGAGGAACACATGAAAACCCAGCATGCCGGTATAGCCATAATAAAGAAAGGGCACCGTTACAAGGATGGAAAAAAGAGCGGGAGCAAGGCCTGCAATCAAGCAGGGAGATGACTTGCCTTTCAGCAGGTATTGAATCAAGTTGTAGAACAGGGCGCCAAAGAAGACAATTTTTGTATGCTCCCATATGCTTTCATTGACAGCGCAAATGAAGGACAGAGGATAGAAACGGGTTAATGAATACCCGAAATGCAGCAGTGAAGCTGCAACAAATATCCAGAGGCTATCTGTCAGCAAATCGGACCTGCTTTCTCTTGTAACCGTGTTTTCCTTGCATTGGTTCTCCATACTCATTACATGCCTATTATATGGCAGGTATGTCCGAAATATTAAAAGAGCAGCCTGCGACGATGTCCGGCAAATTCTGCATACGGCTGCATCAATGATGATACCCGAATCTGTCTGACGGTAAGGCATCCGGAAACTTGCGCATGGAAGGGGCTGTTTCAGAAGGAGTCTGAGATAGCACCTTCACTGTTAAGAAAACGCAAAAGACAGGTTCTAACGGCCTGTCTTTTACGTATAAATAAGTTATGAATAAACAAATTATAATTCTATGACAAATAACGGTACAATTCGGTTTCTGCATCGCAACACCGCCGTATACCGGAGTGGACGGCTACACAGCCAATTGGTAGCCTCCTGCCCGATATCTTATTCTGTGAAAAGGTCCTGCATGCAGTAAAGGCCCGGTTCCTTATCGTACAGGAAGGTTGCCGCCTTGAGCGCTCCTTCGGCAAACAGGCTCTTTGACAGCGCGGTGTGCTTTATTTCGATTATCTCATCATTGCCGGCAAAGATGACAGAATGCTCACCCGTAATGGTGCCGCCGCGGACAGAATGGATTCCTATCTCGTCCTTTGTACGCTTCTGGTTGGTGGAATGCCTGTCATATACGTATTTCATGTGATTCGGGGCGATTGCGGAGTTTATGGCGTCGGCAATGGCCAGTGCCGTCCCGCTCGGTGCGTCCACCTTCTGATTGTGATGCTTCTCGATTATTTCAATGTCGTATGAGCCGTAAAGAGTTTTGACGGCAGACTTTACCAGCTGTATCATAAGGTTTACTCCCAGGGACATGTTGGCTGAAAGAAGAACGGGAATCTGCAATGCCGCCTTTTCAATCTTTTCTTTCTGTTCCCGGGTGAATCCTGTGGTTGCTATCACTATCGGCAGTTTTTTGTCAAGGGCGTATCCCAGTATCGTATCGAGGGCGCTGGGATGTGAGAAGTCAATTATAAGGTCAATTTTTTCCTTTATGTCCGAGGGATTTGTGTATACCGGGAAAGGATAACCGTCATTCGGGGCAATATCCAGTCCGGCAGCTATCGTCACATCGTTGCGGAATCTGGCGCACTGAACTATATTCTGTCCCATTTTCCCGTTGCAGCCGTTTAGAAGTATATTTATCATTTTCTCTACCTCCGGCAAAAATCAGATAAGAAAAAAAGAGCCGAATTTACAGGAGTCCGTATTCCTTCATTGCCTTTTTAAGTGTTTCCATTCCCTGCGGGCTTATGTCGACAAGCGGCAGACGGCAGCGGCCCACGTTCATTCCCATAAGGTTCATGGCCGCCTTCACCGGAATCGGGTTGGTCTCACAGAACAGTGCCTTTACCAGGGGCTCCAGCTTAATCTGCATCCTGCGGCTGGTTTCAATGTCCCCTTCCATAAATGAATGTACCATTTTATGTACATCTGCCGGGACAATGTTGGCCGCGACCGAGATGACTCCCATGCCGCCCAGTGCCAGTATCGGAACAACATTTGCATCCTCGCCCGAATACTGCACCAGGTTGTCGCCGCAGAGATATGCCGTTTCAGCCACCTGCATAAGGTTGCATTCCTTTACTGCCGCTATGTTGGGTATTCCGGAAAGACGCTTCAGCGTTGACGGACTTATGTTCAGACTTGTCCTTGAGGGAACGTTGTAAATGACGACCGGTATGCTGACGCTTTCGGCAATGGCCTTGAAATGCTGGTACAGGCCTTCCTGCGTTGTCTTGTTGTAGTAGGGGGTTACCGAAAGTATGGAGTCTGCTCCCACGCTTTCACAGTAACGGCTCATCTCTATGGCATGCCGTGTGTCGTTGCTGCCGGCCCCCATCATGAGATGAACACGGCCCTTGATGCGTTCGGCAGCGAAGCGGAGAACTGCCTTGCGCTCCTCATCGGTCATGGTGGATGATTCTCCGGTTGTTCCGCATATCAGTATGGCATCGGTGCCCTCTTTAATCTGCCATTCGATAAGTTCTTCCAGCTTGTCAAAGTCGACTCCGTTCTCGGTAAAGGGTGTAATCAGAGCTACGCATGAACCGATAAATAACGGCCTTTTCATAAAAGCACTCCTTCCATTAATGAGACTAGCTGAGTGATAAAAAAAGCTGTCGTTAAGTTAACGGCAGCATATACCTTCTCAAAGGAAAGAATATAATATCTACCGATAGCTCTCCACTGTTATTGTCAGCGACAGTCACACGGCTCTTAACCGTGCAACCAGGCAGCAGACCGGACGGAATCATGCTCCTTCGGCAATTTCTCCTTTCTTCCGGAATCATCGGGCCCGCCGCCCTCAGCCGGATTACTCATAGAAAATGCGCCTCTATCTATAGATTATATTCAGTTTTTAATATACATTCCATACCATGTGCCGCAGGCGGCCGGCAGATATACGCCATGTGCCTGCAGCTGTAAGGTTACCGTAAATATTATCACGATTTGGGCACATTGTCAAAGAACATTTTATTATGATATAGTTAAAAGGATAAAAGGGCTTCAAAACCGGAGGTAGCAAGGTGTCTCCAAGAAATGTACAAAAGAAGTCTAAAAGAATTGTAAAATCAAAATCCAAAAAAAAGAACAGTTCTGACAGGCTTAAAACTGAGGTCAAGGGCCTTCTTATCGCAGTTGCCGGCATTCTTATGATGCTCAGCATTTATTTTGACGGAGCGGCGGGACCGCTGGGAGAGCTTATGGGCCGTCTTACAGGCGGCCTTTTCGGCCTCATGGGATATGTAATTCCCGCATTTGCCTTTATTTACGGAATAATCATAATCTTCAGGCCGGCCGAGTCTTCCGGGTCCAGGAAGGCAACCCTGGCGCTCATACTGATATCGCTTATCTCAGCCATCCTGCAGGCAGGGCTCCATGACGTTTCATATTACCAGAACATGAATGTGGGAAGGTATATATCCACCTTCTACCATGAAGGCATCCGTGCCATAGGAAAGGGCGTGGAAGGTTTCATACCCTCCGGCGGCATTATCGGCGGCATAATCGGAGTTCCGCTTCTTTTTGTGTTCAAGAAGCTCGGAACAATGATTATCCTCATAGCACTCGCAATAATAGCCGCCATGCTTCTTACCAGGCTGTCCCTGGCAGAGGCGGCGAGAGGCGTATACAGAGGGACTTCCGAGGCCATTAACGGCATGGTCGGTGCTGTCAAAAAGAAAAGAAGCGACCGTGCTGCAGCAAGAAGCATGCACAGGGAAGCTGCCGCGGCTGAGCCCTCTGATGCGGTAAGGATGCATCATAGGGAAAGACGCGCAAAAATAGTTGATTTCCCGCTCCTGGAAACAAGAAAGGATGAAGCTTCAGAAACTCTGACTATAGAGCCTGCCGGGCCGGTACAGGAATCGGATGTGCCTGTAACGTTGGCGGAAGACGAGCCGGCTGTAAGTGCGGAGGTGACTGAACCTGCAGTTTATGCCGACACCGTTGTCGGACAGAAGCCTGCTTTGACCGAAGAACCGGTTATGGATGAAAAACCTGCGGAAGAAACAAAAACCGCAGAAAATGAAGTGCATGTGGCTGATGTGCCCGGTCCGGCCGGTACGACTGAAAAAACAGCTGAAACAACAGAAAACAAAAGTCCCGAAGAGCACAGGGTCCAGTATGTATTCCCTCCGCTGGAGCTTTTGAACAGGTCCAGAGAGGGAGAGAAAAACATGAAGAAAATCAGGGCCGAGGCCGCAGAAAACGCCAAAAAGCTTGAAACAACCCTCGAAAGTTTCGGAATAAAGGCTAGGGTCATTAACGTATCCATTGGCCCTGCATTTACCCGCTATGAACTCCAGCCGGCACCCGGCATAAAAGTAAGCAGGATTGTAAACCTGACTGATGATATCGCCCTGAACCTTGCAGCCACAGGTGTCCGCATAGAGGCTCCTATACCCGGAAAGGCGGCAATCGGCGTTGAGGTGCCCAACAGGGAAGTGGCTCCGATAAGCCTTCGCAGCGTTCTGGAATCCAGGGAATTTATAAATCATGAATCAAAACTTGCTGTTGCACTGGGGAAGGATATCACCGGTGAGAATGTGGTCGTGGACCTTTCAAAGATGCCACACCTTCTCATTGCCGGTGCCACCGGTTCCGGAAAAAGCGTGTGCATCAACTCCATAATCATAAGCCTTCTTTACAAGGCAACGCCCGATGACGTGAGAATGCTTCTGATTGACCCGAAAGTGGTGGAACTAGGTGTATATAACGGCATTCCACATTTGCTTATTCCTGTGGTTACGGATCCCAACAAGGCAGCCGGCGCCCTGAGATGGGCCGTTTCAGAAATGACCAACAGGTACAGGCTTTTCGCCGAACACGGAGTCCGTGATCTGCTGGGATACAACGCAATGGTGGAAGAATCGGGGGAGGGCTGTAAACTTCCGCAGATTGTCATAATCATCGATGAGCTCGCGGACCTTATGATGGTTGCGCCTCACGATGTGGAGGATTCCATATGCAGGCTTGCCCAGATGGCCCGTGCTGCGGGCATGCACCTTGTCATCGCTACACAGAGGCCCTCGGTCAACGTAATAACCGGCGTAATAAAGGCAAATATTCCTTCCCGAATAGCATTTGCCGTTTCATCCCAGGTTGATTCCAGAACAATTCTGGATATGGCAGGAGCCGAAAAACTGATGGGAAAAGGTGACATGCTCTATTATCCTGTCGGGGTTCCCAAGCCGATACGTGTGAAGGGTGCCTTTGTCTCCGACAAGGAAGTCGAGATGACTGTGGATTTCGTGAAGAATCAGATGAATGCACGCTATGACGAGGATATCATTGAGAATATCAATGATGATTCCGGTAAGAGCGGAAATGATGAGGATGATACTGCCGACGAACTGCTTCCCCAGGCGATAGAGGCTGTCATCGAGTGCGGCCAGGCATCGGTTTCCTTTATACAGAGAAAGTTCAAGGTTGGATATGCCAGGGCGGGCCGCATCATAGACCAGATGGCCGAACGCAATATCATAAGCGGGTATGAGGGAAGCAAGCCCAGAAGAGTCCTGATTACAAAGGAACGCTGGGAGGAAATGAAAATGAACAGCCATATGGGGGATAAAACATGAGCTCATATACGGGTGCGCTGAAGGGCAACAGCGTACTGCTCGCCTTTGTGGACCTTCTAATCCTTCTTCTGTCTTTTTACATGGGGATACGGCTCATAAAGCGTACAAGCATGGTTACGGCCGTTGCTTTCCTGTTTCAGCTCAGCATCCTGACTGCAGGAACGATGGCCCTGTTTTACGGTACATTTCTTGTGCCCGCCTTTGAAATTGTGATAATACTTCTAGGGTTCATCATTCCGTTTGCGTTTCTGGTACACGATTATATCAGTATGAAACGCAGGATAAAGGAAAGCGGACGCGCGGCCCCCCTCATTCAGAGGTTGGAAAAGGAAAATGCCTCCCCAAGGTACGGTGAGTTTGCAGAAAATGTGCTGGACTGGGGAGGAGCGGCGGGTGCCGGAATTATCTCAGCCTCACTTTCCATAAAGGACAAAACATTCAAAAAGCAGTTCATGGGGCAAATCCGTGATGCCAACAGGCTCATCGGTCAGGGAAAGTTTGAGGAAGCCCTGACAAATTACAAAATACTGGCCGGTATTGCCTGCAGCAATCCTGCCGTTGTATACAATGTTGCCTGGCTCCTCAGGAAGCGCGGAGAATACGAAGAATCGGTCAAATGGTACAAAAAAGCCATTAATCTGCTTGAAAACACCAATGAGCGTAACGAAGCAGTGCAGTCAGAAGAAGAGAATGCTGAAAATGAAGCAGATGAAAGGGGCGGTAAGAACGCTCAGGGTAAAGGCGTGCTTTTCGCCATGGCCCATTTTGGCTGCGGAATGTGCCTTTATGCCCTTAATAAATATGAAATGGCAATTGTACATTTCACCGATGCGATGAAATATGTGCCCGAACTCAGGGAGGCAGGCATCAATGTAGCCAGGGCATATCTGGCGCTCGGAAAAGCAGACGAAGCCGAGGAGTATATCCGCAAGGCGCTTGATAAGAAAGAGGACTACAGGCTCCGTTACCTGCTGGCCGGAATCTGCTTTGAGAAAAACCGCGACATGGAATGCAAATACCATCTTGAAAAGGCTATTGAGGGCAGGGATGACTTCATCGAAGCCTGGGAGTTTCTCGGCAGAATATGCAGAAAAACCGGGGACTGGGCAGGTGCGGAGAATGCCTATAAAAAGCTGGCTCAGCTCATCCCTCAGGATGCCGATTCATATTACCGCCTGGGTGTAGCGTTAAGGCAGGAGGGAAAGACCGAGGAGGCTTTCTCAAGTTTCAAAACCGCAGCCGACATCAATCCGAAACACAGCCGCGCCCTGTACAGCATGGCTTCCATACTGGATGCCCAGGGGAAATATGACAGGGCCGAGGAATGTCTTAAAAAATCGCTGGAAGGCGATGAGAAACTTGAGATGGCATATAACCTTCTGGCCGAGATATACATATCCGCTGACCGGATTTACGATGCCATCAGGGTTTATGAAGAGGCAGCCGCCGAATATCCTGATTCATACCTTATACTTTACAATCTCGGCGTAACACGCATGATGGCGAAGGACTATGCAGAAGCGGCGGCATCCTTCAAACGCGCACAGAAGATTACCGATGATGACCCGGCCCTTTACTATAACTGGGCCTCTGCCGCCATAGCACTGAAAAACTACAGTGAAGCCGCAAGGCTTTACAAGGAAGGGCTCCGCTTCAAACCCGATGATGATGAAATGTTGTACGGCCTTGCCCGCATATCTGCGCTGTCCGGGGACGCCGAGGCTGCCATAGCATTTCTGACACAGTGTTTCCAAATCAATCCCGGGCTCAAGCTGAGGGCCAGGGCTTCCCATGATTTCGCCTCGTTAAGGACCCTGAAGGCCTTCAGGGAAATCACCGAACTTCCCCAGAAAGAAGAGGAATAAAACCGCTGCAGCAATGCGGCATGAATTCCGTTCATGATTTCCTGCGGAATGCGTAGAGATGGAACATGGAAAGGAAGATAGCCGTGCCTATAATTGACATGCCTCTTGAACAGCTTAGAAACTATTATGGAATAACCCCCAGACCTTCTGACTTTGACGAGTTCTGGGAGCAGGCACTTAAGGATATGAGGAACACTCCGCACAACACCGAGCTTGTTCCGGCAGAGTTTCAGACAGATTATGCCGAGTGTTTTCATCTGTATTTTGACGGCACAGGCGGGGCCAGAATTCATGCAAAGTATCTGCGGCCTGCCCGGAGAAACGGCAAATGTCCGGTCGTTTTCCAGTTCCACGGCTATGGCGGGGACTCCGGCGACTGGGTGGAAAAGCTTGGATATGTGGCTGCCGGGTTCTGCGTTGCCGCAATGGACTGCCGTGGCCAGGGAGGTCTTTCCGAAGACGCAGGCGGTACAAAAGGCATGACTTACAAATGTCATTTCATAAAGGGGCTGGACGGAGACCCGAAGGACATGCTTTACAGGCATGTGTTCCTGGATACTGCAAAACTGGCCGACATAGTCCTTGGATTTCCGGAGGTTGACGAGAACAGGGCTGGTGCCACCGGGGCATCCCAGGGTGGAGCCCTTACCGTTGTGTGCGCTGCCCTCGAACCCCGGATAAAAAAGCTTGCTCCGGTCTATCCGTTTCTCAGCGATTACAAGAGGGTGTGGGAGATGGACCTGGATGTGGATGCCTATGAAGAGCTGAGGCATTACTTCAGAAAGTTTGATCCGCTCCATGAACGTGAAGACGAGGTATTCACCAAACTCGGCTATATCGATATACAGAATCTCGCACCCAGGATAAACGGCGAAACGCTGTGGACCGTGGGATTACATGATACCGTATGTCCGCCTTCAACCCAGTTTGCAGCCTACAACAAGATTAAGGCCAAAAAGAGTATGCTGGTTTATCCCGATTTCGGTCATGAGCACATACGGGGTCTTGCTGATAAAATATTTACGTTTTTCATGGACCTGTAACGGTTAGGATGTACAAAAAAGGTCATGTTTCTTGACACCAAATTTAAAAATGTATACAATCATTGCATGATGGCATTCAATATTTTACTATTGAGAAGCCATTTCCATAATCCTTGCTGCAAGTGTCTTACATGAAAGTTAAGCCAGCTTTTCTTTCATGCTGCAACACAAATATGTTGCAGTTTTGCAGGATAAAGATTTCACCGGATTCTTCACTGCAGTTCCAACAGAATTGGCTGAAATGCTCCAGGTGCCGGAATCTGCGGGGAAGCTGAAAGTGGAATCTGATTACTTTTGTTAAGAATGTGAAGTGATGGAAGAGAAAACAAAAGCAAAGGAGGTGAGTGCGATAGAGTTTGTATATGGCCTGATTATTGGAATTGTAATTGCGGTAATTGGTTCAATCATATCCTTCCGACAGGGAGTTGAGCATAGAAAACGCGTGGCGGAAGCTGCATTTGAAAGTGCCGAGAAGGAAAGCCAGCGCATTATAATCGAAGCTGAGAAGGTTGCTGAAAGGAAAAAACGCGAGGCTCTGATGGAGGCGCGCGAGGAGATCCACAAAAGCAGAATTGAACTGGAAAGGGAAGTCCGTGAACGCAGGTCCGAGATTCAGAGAACCGAAAGGCGCCTGCAGCAGAAGGACGAAACCCTCGAAAAGAAGATGGATATCCTTGAAAAGAAAGACGAAGCGCTGAACAGGCAGATTCAGGAGGTTGAATCCAGAAAGGCGGAAGTTGAAGCGCTTTATCAAAAGCAGATAGAAAAGCTTGAAAGCATTTCAGGACTGACTGTTGAGGAAGCAAAGCAGTATTTGCTGAGCAGCATCGAAAGCGAAGTCAAGCATGAAGCGGCTATCATGGTGAAGGACATTGTTGAACGCGCCAAGGAAGATGCTGAAAGGAAATCAAAGGAAGTCCTGGCCTGTGCGATTCAGAGATGCGCCGCCGATCATGCCGCGGAAATAACCGTCTCAGTAGTGCCTTTGCCCAACGATGAAATGAAGGGCAGAATAATCGGCCGCGAAGGCCGCAATATCAGAACCCTGGAAACGCTTACAGGCATTGACCTGATTATTGATGATACACCTGAAGCCGTTATTCTGTCAGGGTTTGATCCCATCCGAAGGGAGATTGCAAGGATTGCCCTTGAGAAGCTTATCATCGATGGGAGAATCCATCCGGCACGTATTGAGGAAATGGTGGAGAAAGCCCGCAAGGAAGTTGAGAACACCATTCGCGAGGAAGGCGAACGTGCAACATTTGAAACCGGAGTACTCGGTCTGAATCCCGAACTTATAAAGCTGCTTGGAAAACTGAAGTTCCGTACCAGCTACGGACAGAATGTGCTGCAGCATTCAATTGAAGTGGCACATCTGGCAGGCCTCATGGCAGCCGAACTTGGAGAAGATGTGGCCCTTGCAAAGCGTGCAGGCCTTCTCCATGACATAGGAAAGGCCGTTGATCACGAGGTTGAAGGTACGCATGTAACCATCGGTGCCGATCTGTGCAGAAAATACAAGGAGTCAGAAGAGGTTGTAAACGCCATTCTGGCTCATCATGGCGATGTTGAAGCCAGGTCAGTTATTGCAGTGCTTGTTCAGGCAGCCGATGCCGTATCAGGTGCAAGGCCCGGAGCACGCAGGGAAACGCTGGAGGCTTATGTAAAGCGCTTGCAGAAGTTGGAAGAGATTGCCAACTCCTTCCCGCAGGTTGAAAAGTCTTATGCTATACAGGCAGGAAGGGAAATAAGGATTATGGTAAAGCCCGAAATGGTCAGCGATGACGACATGATTATGGTAGCCAGAGATATTGTCAAGAAGATTGAAAATGAAATGGACTATCCGGGTCAGATAAAGGTTCATGTTATAAGAGAAACCCGGGCAGTTGAATACGCGAAATAATCATATGTCAGGAAGCGTGAAAACGCTTCCTGACTTTTGATTCACAGGAATACAGGCAGCCACGGCAAGGGTACCGTGTCCCTTGTCTTTGATTTAGAAAGGAAGAAATCATTGAAAATTCTGTTTGTAGGTGATGTGTTTGGTGAAACGGGACGAAAGGCGCTGAAGATACAGATTGAAAAAATAAGGAGCGTTGAGAAGCCCGATTTCGTCATTGTGAACGGAGAAAATGCGGCAGGCGGAAGGGGAATAACCTACAATACCGCGCAGGAGATATTTTCCTGCGGAGTTGATGCCATAACAATGGGCAATCATACATGGGCCCGTAAGGAAATAATCAATATCATTGATTCGGGAATCAATATCATCCGCCCGGCCAATTATCCCAGAGGTGTGCCGGGGAAGGGGAAAATCATCCTCCAGAATAACGGCCTTAGGCTTGGTGTTATCAACCTGCTCGGAAGAGTCTACATGGATACCCCGGTAGACTGTCCTTTCCAGGCGGCCGACAGGGAGATACAGGCACTCAAGGGACAGGTGGACGCCATCATGGTTGATTTCCATGCAGAGGCCACCAGCGAGAAGATAGCCATGGGCCATTATCTTGACGGACGTGTGGAATGCGTGGTGGGAACGCATACACATGTTCAGACAGCTGATGAACGGGTTCTTGAAAACGGGACGGCGTATATAACCGATGTGGGATTTACCGGTCCCGCAGACGGTGTGATAGGTGTAAACAAGGAGCAGATAATCAGAAAATTTGTAACCGGAATGCCGTCCCAGTTCGAGCCGGCATCAGGAAGAGCCTTGTTCAATGCCGTCATGGTTACGATTGATGCAAAGGACAAAAAAGCAACAAATATACAGAGAATTGCAGATTATATCAAGATATGATATGCATTGATTTAGTTGTGGAGGTTGATCTCAGATGGACATCCTGAAAGTATCATCAAAATCAAATCCCAATTCGGTGGCCGGTGCCATCGCCGGTATGGTTAGAGAAAAGGGGTATGCTGAGGTACAGTCCATTGGTGCCGGCGCTTTGAACCAGGCGGTTAAGGCTGTGGCAATAGCAAGGGGGTTTCTCGCACCACTTGGAATTGAACTTGTATGTGTGCCCGCTTTCTCAGAAATTATAATCGACGGGCAGGAAAGAACAGCTATGAAGCTCATAGTGACTCCGCGAAGGTAGCCCTGCGAACGGGTACATGTTTTTCAGTTTTGTAGCAGCCGGCCGAACCTTCCGGCTGAATAAGATTATGACATCTTTTGATGCTGAGAAGGAGATAGAGTATGAGCTACAGGGAAAGATACAATTACTGGCTGAACAGTCCATACTTTGATGAGGAAACCAAGAAGGAACTTCTGGCTGTCAGCGGTGATGAGAAGGAGATTGAGGACAGGTTTTACAGGGACCTTGAATTCGGTACAGGCGGAATGCGTGGAATAATCGGTGCCGGGACAAACCGCATCAACAGGTACACTGTCAGAAGAGCGGCCCAGGGCCTTGCGAATACCGTTTTGAAACAGCCCGGCGCTAAGGAGAAGGGTATAGTAATCGCCTATGACAGCCGCAGGTTCTCAAGGGAGTTTGCTCTGGATTCCGCGCTGGTTTTCGCCGCCAATGGTATAAAGGCTTACCTTTTTGAAAGCCTGCGCCCAACTCCCGAGCTTTCCTTTGCAGTAAGGCACCTTGGGTGTGCAGCAGGCGTGGTTATCACTGCCAGCCACAATCCCAAGGAATACAACGGTTTCAAGACATACGGAAGTGACGGAGGGCAGATGCCGCCTCATGAAACCGATAAGGTTATTCAGGAGGTCAACTCCATCAGCGACATAGCATCAATTCCAATAATAAGCGAGGATGAAGCCAAGTCCAAAGGGCTGCTCAGAATCATCGGCAGGGAAGTGGACGATGCATATATCGAAGCTGTAAAGAAGGTCAGCGTGAATCCTGAACTCTGCCGTGAGATTGGAAAAACAGCCAAACTGATATATACACCCCTTCATGGCACGGGAAACGTTCCGGTTCTCAGGATTTTGAGGGAAATAGGGTTTGAACATGTCATTCCGGTGAAAGAGCAGCAGGTGCCTGATCCTGAATTCTCCACCGTCAAATACCCGAATCCTGAGGAAAAGTCGGCATTCAGGCTGGCCCTGGAGCTTGCCGAAAAGGAGGGCGTGGACCTTATCATAGGAACGGATCCTGATGCAGACAGGGCCGGAGTGGTTGTAAGAAATTCTGACGGTGAGTACGTGGTTCTTACCGGAAACCAGACCGGATGCCTGCTTCTTGAATATATACTGTCACAGAAGCAGAAACGCGGTGAATTGCCGGAGAACGCATTCGCGGCGACCACGATAGTATCCACCGATCTTGCCGGAAAAATCTGCCGTAATTACGGTGTCGAGCTGGTTACGGTTCTGACCGGTTTCAAGTTCATAGGCGAGCAGATAAAGCTTCTTGATGATACCGGAAAGAAGAAGTTCATGTTCGGTTTCGAAGAGAGCTACGGATATCTGGCCGGAACCCATGCCAGGGACAAGGATGCGGTTGTAGCCTCGATGCTGATAGCGGAAGTCTTTGCCTGGTATAAATCCCGTGGCATGACGCTCTACGACGGGCTGATGGAACTTTACAGGAAGTACGGATATTTCAGGGAGACCATAGATACCTTCACGCTGACAGGTAAGGAAGGCGCGGAAAAGATTCGCGGCGCCATGGCAACACTGAGGGAGAAAATGCCGGCTTCATTCGGCAGCTTCCGCGTTACGGCGGTAAGGGACTACTTTACCGGAAACAGACAGGATATGGCAACGGGCAATACACAAAAGCTTGACCTTCCCAAGTCAAATGTCCTCTATTATGAGCTAGGCCCTGATGCATGGTTCTGTGTAAGACCTTCCGGAACAGAACCGAAGATAAAGATATACTATGGAGTATCGGCCGGTTCAGCAGAGAGTGCAGATGAGAAACTGGAAAACCTGAAACGGGACGTGCTCGGAGTTATAAAGCCATTGCTCAGTTGAAACTGATGGACGGTTACAATTTTTGTAAATGTATACAGACGGCGGCGGAAATGTTTGTACAATTTTTTACCGCCGCCTGCTGTTTACTTAAAGCTTCATTTGGATAAATAGAGATTGGCATCGTATTGGATTATGTATTGTCCCGGGAGGGTTGGTTTTGAGAAAGGTACGTTTGGATAAAGCCCAGACAGGCTCAGTGGTGGCTCGTCCAATCTATACCCTTGACGGTGTTGTTTTGCTGTCTGCAGGCACAAGACTGACCCGGGAACACAGGGAGAAACTCCGCAATTACGGAATTACCGAAATTTTCATCGAGGACTCGTTTTCAGAAGGGTTAAATATTCCTGAAATAATAAAGGAAGAGGTCATCACCGAGGTCAAGTGCCAGGTGAAAAAGCTGATGTCATCACCGTCTGCCAAGGTTTCGGTGGATGTGAAAAAGGTCGGAGAAATAGTTGAAAGGCTTATATCAAACATTCTCAGCAACGAGCAGATTGTGGCCAGCCTTTGTGATGTCCGTTCAACAGACGAATATACATTTTCCCACAGCGTAAATGTCAGCGTCATAAGCATAGTCACCGGCATCGGACTTGGCATGAAGGGGGAAACCCTCCAGAATCTCGGCATAGGCGCGCTGCTTCACGACGTTGGCAAGGTCAGGATTGATGATGCCATTCTCAAAAAACCCACAAGCCTTACAGGCGCTGAATACGAGGAAGTCAAAAGGCATACGGTTTATGGCTATGAAATACTGAAGAATTCGGAAGGCATAAGCGATGATGCCTGCGATATTGCACTGTCCCATCATGAAAGGCTTGACGGAAGCGGCTATCCGAGAAAGCTTAAAGGCAGGGATATACAGGTTCCGACAAGGATTGTCGCCATTGCCGACGTTTATGATGCACTGACGACCGACCGGGTTTACAGGCGAAGGATGATGCCCCATGATGTGCTGGATTACATGCTTTCTCTCGGGGGCAGGCAATTTGACAAAAATATTCTGGACACGTTCGTCAGACATATAGCATATTATCCGGTAGGTACGGCGGTAATCCTGAATTCCGGAGAAAAAGGGCTTGTAGCTGAATACAACCAGTATTTTCCCAACAGGCCGGTGGTGCGTGTAGTAATGGACGAAAAAGGCCGCACCCTAAGCAAATTCAGAGAGATTGACCTGTCCAGGAAACTGGAATACAGGATTGTGGCCATCTGGGACATATAAATTATACGGCCGGCCGGGGGAGGCATATTATGAAGTTTGAAGGTGTAAGGATTTCGGAACTTAAAGCAGGGGAGAACGTTAACGGGCTCTACATGCTGAAAAGCGCAGAGATAAAAATCTCATCCAACAAAAAAACATATATTGACATGACACTTTCCGACAATACCGGCGATATACCCGCCAAATGGTGGGATGCCGGCGAGGAGCAGTTCGCATCGCTTGTTCCCAACAGGCTTTTTTATGTCAATGCAAGGGTTGATGTCTGGCGGGATACGATGCAGCTTAACGTGGCAGAAATGCGGATTGCGGATGACGAAGACCAGAAACGTATTTCCGAGTTTGTAAAGTCGGCTCCGCTGCCGCCTGAAAAAATGCTGGAAGAGGTTTATGCCTATACGGCAAAGATAAGGTCTTCCGAAATCCGCAACATAGTGATGGCCATACTCGACAAAAAAGAAGACAGACTGCTTTACTGGCCGGCGGCCAAATCACTGCATCATTCAATAAGAGGCGGGCTTCTTTACCACATGGTAAGGATGCTGAGGACTGCCGAGGCCATCAGCAATGTTTACGAAGGAATCAATACAGACCTTCTTTTTGCAGGGGTCATTATACATGACATGTCAAAAATAGGCGAACTTGAAGCCAACGAGATCGGCATGGCTGATTACACCAAGGAAGGAAAGCTTCTGGGACATATCATCATGGGTGTTGAGGAAATAGACAGGGCCGCCAGGGAAACAGGAGCATCGGAGGAGGTTACCCTGCTCCTGAAGCATATGGTGGTCAGCCACCACTACGAACCTGAGTTCGGCAGCCCCAAAAAGCCTGCATTTCTTGAAGCCGAGCTTCTGCACCATATTGATATGATAGACGCCAGGGTATATGATTACCAGAACGCAACGAAGGACCTTGAACCGGGAAGCTTTTCAGACCCGGTTTGGTCGCTTGACAGAAGGAGCATCTACAAGCCGGACCTGGAAGGTACCTGATGGCTGCGCAATTTTCCGTATGTTATTGAATTAATACTATTAGATGAGAACGGGCCCGCCGGAGGGCCCTTGTTCTTTCTTCGCATGACAGCCGAAGTTGCGGTATTTTTCTCCCAGTGATATACTGGTAGTGTTTGAATAAATATATTATTTTTCTTGCAACAAAGGGGCGTGTTGAAATTGGTGGAAATAGTGAGAGTCCAAACAAAGCGGCAGATGGACGAGTTCATCAGGTTCCCGTTTGAACTTTATAAAGATTGTCCCTATTGGGTACCTCCCCTTATTTCAGATGAGAAATTCACTCTGGACAAGAACAAGAATCCTGCCTTTGAATACTGTGAAGCCGAATACTGGCTGGCATACAAGGACGGAAAGCTTGCAGGCCGTATTGCCGGCATTGTAAACCACAGCTTTATAAAAAAGTGGGGCCTTCCATATGCACGTTTTGGCTGGATAGACTTCATAGACGACCCCGAAGTATCCAAAGCCCTGTTTGACACCGTGGAGAACTGGGCGAAAGAGAAAGGCCTCAACGGGGTACACGGGCCTCTGGGGTTCTGCGACCTGGACAAGGAAGGCATGCTTGTTGAGGGTTTTGATGAAGAGGGCACATTTATTTCAATATACAATTATCCCTACTATGTAAAACATATTGAATCCCTCGGATACAAGAAGGATGCCGAGTGGATAGAAGTTGAACTGAAGGTTCCAAGCCTGGAAGTAATCAACAAGCTGGATACACTGGCAAAAAGGGCAATGGAAAAGTACAACCTGAGGGTTGTTGAGCTGAAAAAGCCCAAAGACGTAATGCCTTATGTCAGGGAAATATTCGACCTTATTAATGTGGCCTATGAACACCTTTACGGTACCGTACCCCTGACCGACAGACAGGTGGACTGTTACGTCAAACAGTATTTTTCATTCATGAATCCTGATTATATCTGCCTGATAGTTGATGAGACCGACCATCTCGCCGGTTTCGGTATTATCTATCCGTCGCTTACAAAAGCGGCACAGAAGGCAAAGGGAAGGCTTTTCCCGTTCGGGTTCGCCCATTTCCTGAAGGCAATCAGGAAAAACGATACCCTGGATCTTTACCTTATTGCAATAAAGCCTGAGCTGCGCACAAAGGGAGTACCATACATCCTTCTTAGCGAAATGACAAGGAAGGCCATGAAGAACGGTGTTAAAAAAGCTATCGCATCACCGGAGCTTGAAACAAACCATGCAGTGCATTCCCTGTGGCGGTATTTTGACGAAAGACGCATTCACAGGAGAAGACGCTGCTATCTCAAGAAGCTTGATGAAGCTGCCGGGAACGAAGATGCCGGAAGCGGAAGCAATGAAGTGAAAAGCGAAGAAAAACAGCAGTGATTGCAGGGCGGGTTCAAACCCGCCCATGTTCTTAAATACGTACATTCTTAATAGAATGATACCATGAACCGCCTATGTGGAGTGGATGCCATGGCGATATGCAGAATTAACGGACGGGAGGAAGATGCCGGTACATATGAACATCCATGCAGTGAAAAATACTTCCGCGAAATCTGTCCCGGAAAATACCTGTGCATGATATGCGGAAACATTCAGAACCATGCCGGACCGTGCAGCCACTGCGGGCTTCCCCTGGGAAGCGATGATGAAACCCGGCACGAATGATTTCATTCGGCAGGACTGTTTCCGGCGAACTTTTTGCGACGTTCCGCCAAAAGAAGGTCCACCATTTTCCCATAGCTTTGGACGCCATCGTTCTGGCCGTTGAGTTTCAGATAGGTGTCGTTCATCCGGCTGGCTATTTTTTTTGCCTTTCCCTGAAACTGCAGCCAGTATTCCTGCTGGTTCCTGAGGTCATTGTAGTAGCCGGGACTGTAGGTCTTCGCAAGTTCAAAGTATTTGTCCGGGTCTGCCTTGTAGAGAGCGTTCATGGCATACTGAAGGGCCATTACACAGCCGGAATATCTGAAATCCGCATCCGGATGCACCATGCATGCAAGCCAGGCAATATAGTTTGCCTCATCCTCAGGAGCAAATCCTCTCTGATGAGCCATTTCATGCATGACCGTAGACGGGATTTCCATATCCGGTATGTCCACATCTATGTTGGCCTCGCCCGTAAGCGAACAGAAAACACCTATGATGTTGGTGTGGGACATTATGCGGGAGAACAGTACTTTTTTCGGCTTTCCGTACCTGCCTGCCAGGAACGGATATTCTTCCGCCAGTATGTCGTAGCCTTTCTGGGCCCTGTCACGGACGGATTCAAATCCGCCGGGGATTGTCATTATTCCGTTTTCATCAACCTCAACCTGCTCCCTTAACTGATTCGTATTTTCAATGAGCCATTCGCAAAGTTCATAGAGTTCGTCAACCGATGAAGGCTGAACATCCAGTCCTGCAAGCTCTGAAAAAGGCTTTCTTTCGTAGTTGATGGTCCACAGAACTGTCATGAGAAAGTAACCAATGGCGACGATTGCAGATATGTTTGCCAGAAAGCGCACCAGCCAGAAAAGGGTCCTGTGCCGTATGCACCTTATGATGAGAAGTATTACGGCAACGGGTATGAACATCACCATTGCTATTATGAATAGTTCCCATAATGATACGGGTATCAGGCCGGTAAGCCGGCTCAGGGGCTTCATGACGGCAGGATATATTCCCTGTGAATATATATCCTCCACGGCTGACGGTGATGCGGCTGAAAGCCGTCTTATCAGAATGCCAAGAGGAATAAGTGCAAGCCATGCGAATCTGCGTACAATCCGCCTGATGTTGTGACTGCCTTTTTTCATCGGCCCCTCCGGAAAGTCCGTTGATTAGTGTTTTTTATTATAATACACCAAACGCTGAAAAATAAAAATCCGAGGCAGAGAAATATCCTTCCTGCGAATTAAAAGGCTTAGGCCGTTTAAACATATATCTGTATGCATCTATTGCAAACAAAACATGTTTTGGAGGCCAAAGTGGAAGGAAACGGCGGCAAACCGGCGGAAAGGAAAACGGGGCAGAAGGCCTTCTGGCTGAAGATACTGCTGACAGGTGCCGTCATGTATGTTGCGACGCTGAAAGTCCATCAGTATACAGGCAATCCTTATCTGGTCCCGACCCTTGTATTTGTCGGAAACTTTCTTGTGCCGGTATCATTTGTATCGTTCTTTTATGAGAGAAGGGGCATTTTCAGCGTAGGTATGACGGACACAGCATTATGCTTTCTGTACGGCGGAATCATCGGAACCGTTACTGCTGCCCTCGTTGAACCGTTTTTCATGACTCCGGGTAATATCAGATCATCCTTCATCGCCGGATTCATCGAGGAACTTGCCAAGATAACCGGTGTAATCATAACGGCAAGGCGCAGGAGTTACAATTCATACAAGGACGGCATAATCCTCGGCGCAGCGGCAGGCATGGGATTTGCCGCCTTTGAGAGCACCGGCTATACCTTTGCAGCATTCATAAACAGCGGAGGCAGCCTCTCATACACGGTAAGAATCATGCTGGTACGAGGCATCACAGCTCCGGTGGGACACGGCATATGGACAGCAATCTTTTCCGGTGTCCTTCTCAACGAGAGCGTGGCGGGAAGGTTTAATTTCAACAGCAGGGTTGTATATGCCTATCTGACGTCTGCGTTACTTCATGGCCTGTGGAACGGCCTTCCAGCTATCCTGAACGAGTATGTTCCGTCGCCTGATGCGGATATTCTCGGCCTTGCAGCTGTCGGTGCAGTGGGAATACTGATTCTTTACAGGGAATGGCGTAAAGCCGAAAGGGAAAAGATTCCATATGCCTGATTTAAAACATAGTAATTTTGTATGAATTACTCTTGGCAATCCAAAATATGACGTGGTATAATCAACCCAAAGCAAATTAAGACGAAGCAGACAATAAAGCTGCAAGGAGCTGTGATAAACGTGCCTATAAACATACCAAACAACCTGCCGGCTTATGAGGTGCTGACAAACGAGAATATTTTTGTAATGACCGAGGAGAGGGCAATTCATCAGGACATCCGTCCCCTTAGAATTGCCATTTTTAATATTATGCCCACCAAGATTGTGACTGAAACACAGCTTCTGAGACTTGTGGGTAACTCTCCGCTGCAGGTGGACATCGTACTGCTTCATCCCCGTACATACAAGTCAAAGCATACTCCTGAAGAACATCTGAAGACGTTCTACAAGACCTTTGACCAGGTAAAGGATGAAGCTTTCGATGGCATGATAATCACGGGTGCTCCCGTGGAGAGGATGGAATTTGAGGAAGTGGATTATTGGCGGGAACTCACCGATGTGATGGAGTGGAGCCGTGAAAACGTTTACTGCACCATGTTCATCTGCTGGGCTGCCCTTGCCGGACTCTACCATTTTTACAACATACCCAAGTATCCTCTCAGGGAGAAAATGTTCGGCGTTTTTGAGCACCGGGTCTGTGTGAAAAACGTAAAACTCCTGCGCGGGTTTGACGATGTCTTCTATGCTCCTCATTCCAGGCATTCCGAAGTTCGCAGGGAGGACGTGGAGAAGGTCCCTGAACTGGAAATACTGGCCGAATCAGATGAAGCGGGCATATACATCATAAGGTCCCGTGATGACCGGCAAATATTCGTTACCGGCCATTCAGAATACGATCCCCTTACGCTAAAGGCGGAATATGAGCGCGATTTGGCAAAGGGTCTGGACATAAAGATACCGAAGCACTATTTCCCTGACGATGACCCGACAAAGACACCCGTTGTAAGGTGGAGAAGTCATGCCAACCTTCTGTTCAGCAACTGGCTGAACTACTATGTATATCAGGAAACCCCATACGACCTGAACGAGCTCAAGAAGAAATAGGGCTTTTATATAAACTTTTTTCGGGAGACCACAATGATACATGAATTTTCTCGTACCGAGCTTCTGATAGGGAAAGAGGCACTTGAGAGGCTTAAAAAAAGCAAAGTCGCAGTTTTCGGAATAGGAGGGGTTGGTTCCTTTGCAGCCGAAGCGCTCGCAAGGGCCGGAATAGGAAAGTTTGTGCTGGTGGACAAGGACGTGGTTGAGATAACAAATCTCAACCGGCAGCTCATTGCCACAAGAAAAACACTGGGAAGGCCCAAGGCTGAAATAATGAAGGAGCGCATTCTTGACATCAATCCCGAAGCCGAGGTAACCGTTTATCAGGCATTTTATCTGCCGGAAACTGCATCTGAACTGATTCAGGATGATTACGACTATATCGTTGACGCGGTGGACACTGTGACGGCCAAGATAGATCTGGTGGTTCAGGCCAAGAAGAGAGGAATTCCCATCATAAGCAGCATGGGCGCCGGAAACAAACTTGACCCCACACGTTTCAGGGTTGCAGACATATACAGCACATCGGTGGATCCGCTGGCCAAGGTCATGCGCCGGGAACTCCGCAGCAGAGGAATCGAATCGCTGAAGGTTGTCTATTCCGACGAGCCGCCCATAAAACCCATGGAAAGCGAGGAAAAAACTGCCAGGAGGCATGTTCCCGGAAGCATTTCCTTTGTGCCTCCCGTGGCAGGAATGATAATTGCGGGGGAAGTCGTAAAGGACATAATAGGTTACAGCGGGAAATGAACTGTACCCGACTGGGATGATATTTCATGCCGTTAAAAGGACAGCCTGTGTTTAAACTTGGAATATAAAGCTGCTTTCAGTTTTGAACGGCAGGTTCGGGAGCAAGACCGTAAAGGAGGATTTTGTATGTCTGAAAGGAAGTACAGGTTCGAGACGCTTCAAATCCATGCGGGGCAGATACCGGACCCGACAACGGGTTCCAGAAGCGTTCCCATTTACCAGACAACATCCTACGTCTTCAACAGCACTGAACATGCGGCAAATCTGTTTGCACTGAAGGAACCGGGCAATATATACACGCGCATAATGAACCCCACAAACGATGTGTTTGAACAAAGGATGGCCGCACTGGAAGGCGGAGTGGGGGCACTGGCAACGGCATCCGGTTCAGCCGCAATCACCTATGCTATAATGAACATCCTGAAAAGCGGCGATGAACTGGTTTCCGCAAGCACGCTGTACGGCGGTACATACAACCTGTTTTCTGTGACCCTGCCGAAATTCGGAATCAAAACCGTGTTCGTGGACCCCGATGACCCTGAGAATTTCAGAAAGGCAATCAACGACCGGACCAGGGCGGTTTACATAGAGACAATAGGAAATCCCGGAATCAACCTGGTGGATATTGAAAAGGTGGCGGCCATAGCACATGAGAATAGAATTCCGCTGATTGTGGACAATACATTCGGGACGCCTTATCTGATAAGGCCCTTTGAATACGGTGCCGATATCGTGGTTCACTCCGCCACAAAATTCATTGGAGGTCACGGCACATCCATAGGCGGAGTAATAGTGGATTCAGGAAAGTTCGACTGGGCCGGAAGCGGCAAGTTCCCCGAATTTACCGAGCCTGACCCCAGCTATCACGGACTTGTATATACCGAAGCATTCGGCCCGGCAGCCTACATAACAAAGGCAAGGGTGCAGCTCATGCGTGACACCGGTGCATGCATGAGCCCGTTCAACGCATTTCTGCTGCTTCAGGGGCTTGAGACACTGTCCCTGAGGGTTGAGAAACACCTTTCCAACACGAAGAAGGTTGTGGAATTTTTAAGCAAGCACCCGAAAGTAAGCTGGATAAACTATCCGTCGCTTCCAGGAAACAAATATTACAATCTGGCACGGAAATATCTTCCCAAGGGTGCCGGTTCAATCTTCACCTTCGGAATAAAGGGCGGCGCGGAAGCAGGGAAGCGGTTCATTGAAAACCTTGAATTGTTCTCACTGCTTGCCAACGTGGCGGATGCCAAATCACTGGTAATACATCCGGCCAGCACGACCCATGCGCAGCTTTCGCCGGATGAACAGCTGGCCTGCGGAGTGACTCCGGACATGATAAGGCTTTCCATCGGCCTTGAAGACCCGGACGACCTTATAGATGATCTTGCCCAGGCACTCGACAAGGCATGATTCAGCACTGAAAGGATGACACCAGTCAATGTCAAAAGGAAAAGTTCTTGTAGGCATGAGCGGCGGGGTTGACAGCAGCACCGCCGCAGCTATTTTAAAAGATGAGGGTTATGAGGTGTACGGCTGTACCCTGAAACTGTGGGATGAACCCGAGGACCCGGAGGTAAGCGCCAGGACATGCTGCTCTCTTAAAGACGTGGAAGATGCAAGGGCCACAGCCTTCAAAATGGATATCCCCTTTTATGTGCTCAACATGAAGGACATCTTTGAGGAGAAGGTGGTAAAGTACTTCGTCAACTCATACCTGAAGGGTGAAACGCCGAATCCCTGCATTGCATGCAACCGGCACATAAAATTTGAAGCCATGCTGGCAAAGGCAATGATGCTTGGCATGGACTATATTGCCACCGGGCATTATGCGAGGATTGAACGGGATGAAGGCACGGGGCGCTATCTTCTGAAAAAGGGTGTCGACCGCACAAAGGACCAGAGCTACGTTCTTTACATGCTGAACCAGGAACAGCTGTCTAAGCTTCTTCTTCCGCTCGGGAACCTCACCAAGAAGCAGGTGAGGGAGATTGCCCGGGAAAAGGGGTTCATAAACTCCTCGAAGCCCGACAGCCAGGATATATGTTTCGTCCGTCACGGCCGTTATACTGATTTCATCCGCAGCTATACGAAAAAGGATATACCCGATGAGGGTACCTTTGTCGACGAATCCGGAAAGGTGCTGGGCAAAAGCAAGGGAATATTCGAATATACCATCGGCCAGAGGAAAGGTCTTGGCATCTCTGCCGGTTCCCGGCTCTACGTGATAAACAAGGACCCGGACCGAAACGTAATAGTGTTAGGCCCGAAAGAGAAGACCCTGGTGAAGCGTTTCTACGCTGATGAAATCAACTATATAGCCATAGACAAGCCAAGCTCACCTGTAAAAGTATGGGCAAAGACCCGCTATTCCCAGAAAGAGGCTGAGGCGATGCTGCATCCTCTGGATGATGACAGGGTGATGGTTGAATACAGGGAGCCCCAGTCCTTTGTGACGCCGGGGCAGTCGGTTGTGTTCTATGACGGGGACGTTGTTGTCGGCGGCGGAATCATCAGGCAGTTTGAAGTTTACGGGTAAACGGCCCCCAGCCTGCCATGAATGCTATAATAGGTTGTGAGGTGATATTATGGCTGGAATAGTAAAGAATCTGACCGAGCTCATAGGCAACACCCCGATGCTTGAGATGGTCAACTACAGCAGGGCTGAGGGCGTGGACGCCAGGCTCATAGCCAAGCTGGAATATTTCAATCCCGCAGGCAGCGTAAAGGACCGCATCGGATACGCCATGATTCGTGACGCCGAGGAAAGGGGCCTCATAAACAAGGATACGGTTATAATTGAACCAACCAGCGGGAACACGGGAATAGCCCTTGCATTTGCCGCTGCAGCGAAGGGCTATCGCCTTATCATCACACTGCCCGATAATTTCAGTATTGAAAGAAGAATGCTGATGAAGGCGCTGGGTGCCGAACTGGTTCTCACACCGGCAAACGAGGGTATGAACGGCGCAATTAAAAAGGCTCAGGAACTGGCGGCCGAAATACCCAATTCCTTCATACCCCAGCAGTTCGAAAATCCTGCAAATCCGGAAATCCACAGAAAGACAACCGCTGAAGAAATCTGGCGCGATACCGGCGGTAAGGTTGACATATTTGTGGCAGGCGTCGGAACAGGCGGAACGCTGACCGGTGTCGGCGAGGTCCTGAAGAGCAGAAACAATGATGTTAAGATAGTGGCGGTCGAGCCTGCCGATTCCCCTGTTCTGTCAGGAGGCAAGAGGGGCCCGCACAAAATCCAGGGCATAGGTGCAGGATTCATTCCTAAGGTCCTGAATACCGCCATAATCGATGAAGTGTTCCAGGTGAAAAATGAAGAGGCCTACGAGACATCCAGAAAGCTGGCAAGGCTTGAAGGATTACTGGTTGGAATCTCTTCCGGAGCCGCAACCTTTGCAGCTGCCCGGATAGCCAAAAGGCCCGAGAACAAGGGAAAGAACATCGTCATCATACTTCCCGATACGGGCGAGCGTTACCTGTCTGCCGGGCTTTATGAATAGGAATTGCGTTATGACAAGAAACGGGACAGCGGAGGATTCATGGGGAAGGAACCGTCCGCCGTCCCGTTTTTGCATTGCTTAATTGTTTTTTGCACCGTCAGAGAACGGATGACATCATCTGGAAGTTTTCAATGACGCCGCCGGCCACGGGGGCAAGCCCGGACTGAAGAAAGCACGAGCGCATCACCGCGTTAGGCCCGAAGCGCATCCTAAGCCTGTCCATTGCCTCATCAAGACGCCTCTTTTTCTCGCTGTAGGGTTCAAAAAGCGAAAGCTGCAGGCGGTCGTTCGGCACAAGGTCGCTGACGCGCACTCCCATTCCCCTGAGAGGTTTTGAAGGCCATATCTCCTCCATCAGCCGGCAGGCATGCTCATAAATCTTCATGGTATGGTCGGTGGCGCCGGCGAACTTTCTCTGGTGTGACATGCCCGTAAGGTCGGACCGCCTCAGATAAACAGAAACCAGACGCCCGCAGAATCCTGCCTGGCGAAGCCTCATGCCCACCATTTCGCAGAGGGAAAGGAGCACTTTTCTGGCTTCATCAATATTGTCCACGTCGAACGGGATGGTGGTGCTGTTGCCTATTCCCTTGACAGGGGGCCTGGCATCAGGGGAAACCGGGCTGTTTTCAATGCCGTTTGCCAAATCATGGATGTATATTCCCCAGCTTTTGAGGTGGTATCTGAGAAGTTCCGGATCGGCCCGCGCCAAATCTCCGATGGTGAAGATGTTGAGCCGGTAAAGCTTCGGGACAGTAGCCCTTCCCACCATGAACAGCTCTCTTACGGGCAGCGGCCAAAGCTTCCTGACCATCTCGTCATGCGACAGTATGGTATTGACCTTGTCGGGTTTTTCAAGCTCACCGGCCATTTTGGCAAGAAGCTTGTTGTATGAGACACCTACATTCACGGTAAAGCCCAGCTCGTTCTTTATCCGTTCCTTCAGCCTGTGGGCCGCCTTCACAGGGTCGCCCCAGACGGTTTCCATTCCCGTATAGTCCAAAAAAGCCTCGTCTATGCTGTATACCTGTACAGCCGGTGAAAATTCCCTCAGCATGCCTATCAGAGCGTTATGGCACATCATGTACAGATGGTAGTTTGCCGGAACCACCACGAGCCCGGGACATTTCTGCCGGGCCGAAAAGAGGGTTTCGCCGGTCTGGATTCCGTATTTCTTTGCAGGGAGGGATTTTGCCAGTACAATGCCGTGCCGGCTTTCCTCATCACCTCCGACGACGCTGGGTATTCTTCTGAGGTCCACCGATGCACCGTGCTGCAGCCGGTAAGCTGCTTCCCAGCTTAAATATGCCGAGTTGACATCGATATGCATGATGATTCTGTCCATGGCAGTCACCCCCTATTACATTATATCCGAACATATGTTCTTGTAAACCGATAAATTCTGACAATGTGAATTCCGCAAAAACGGGAACACTAATCTGGAGTTGAATTTCAGGAGGATTGGACATGGAGGCGAAAAAGAAACGCGATCTCGCGGCGCTTGCTTTTATACCGCTTGTCATGACCCTGGGAAATTCAATGCTGGTTCCGGTACTTCCACAGATAGAAAAATCCATAGGAATCAATGACCTGCAGTCCAGCATGATCATAACGGTTTATTCCATTGCTTCCATCGTGCTCATACCTGTGGCGGGATTTCTCTCCGACAGGTACGGACGGAAAAAGGTCATGGTTCCGTGCCTTGTAATTACGGGCGCAGGCGGACTTCTGTCAGGTCTTTCGCCCATATTGTTTCAGAATCCCTATGGATGGATTCTTGCGGGAAGGATAATTCAGGGTATCGGTGCCAGCGGAGCGTTTCCGGTGGTCATCCCGTGCGTGGGAGACATGTTCAGGGAAGAAGCGGATGTCAGCAAGGGGCTCGGCATTATCGAAACCTCAAATACCATAGGTAAGGTTTTAAGCCCCATTCTGGGAGCGGCTCTCGGACTCATAGCCTGGTATGTGCCGTTTCTTGCCATCCCGGTTCTTTCATGGGCAGCGGCATTCCTGATAATCATCTGGGTCAAGGTGAAAAAGAGGGAGGAAGAAAGCCGGAAGCAGACTTTCAGGGAATTTTTCGGGGAACTGGGTGGCGTGTTCAGGGAAAAGGGCAGGTGGCTGTATCCCATATTCGTCATGGGATTTATCTGTATGCTTGTCCATTTTGGTGACCTTTTTTATCTGTCGTCAGTCCTGGAGGACAAGTATCATTATGACGGAGTTGTAAAAGGGCTGTTCATGGCCATTCCGCTTCTGCTCTTAAGCGTCGCATCGTTCATTGCAGGCAGCAAAATAGGGTCCGACAAGCTGCGCATGAAATGGATCATATTCGCCGGAAGCCTGATAACGGCGGCTTCGGTTGCCTGGGTCGGATTTACCGACAGCCTTGTCCTTATCATCATCATCTTTTCCGCGGCAAGTATCGGTATCGGATGTGCCCTTCCGTGCCTTGATTCACTTATTACCGAGGGAATCCGGAAAGAAAACCGTGGTACCATCAGCTCATTCTTCAGCGGCGCACGGCTGGTGGGTGTTGCACTGGGGCCGCCTGTGATTTCGCTTTTGATGGGCTGGGACCTGAAAATCGCCTTTTTTGTTCTGGCCGGAACCAGTGTTGTGTCTGCATTATGTGCGCTTCTTTTCATAAAACCAGGACGGGACAAAAAGAAAGCGCAGGGAGAAAACATTTAACGGTTTTCTCCCTGCGCTTTTTCCGGGAAATATCACATGCGCATTCCCTGATTGTTCTGCGTGCCCTGCTGCATTCCCTGTTGCTGCTGTTGTTGCTGTTGCTGCTGGCCGCCGCTCTGAAGCTGCGAATATACCTGCTGTATCTGGTTCGGCTGTGCGGGTGCTGCCGGCTGGTAATATCCCTTCTGGATTGCGTACTGGGCAATTCTTTGCTGTCTCTGCTCGTCAGCGTCCCTCATCTGCTGAAACGTTCTTCTGAGTTCCGGGTTGCTGCATTCCGATATGATGCTGGCATAAGCTGTAAGGCTGCTCTTCAGGGAACTCAGATAGTCGTTGACCATATCCTTTTCTGTCAGCATGAAATCACCATCTCCTTATTGCAAAAATGACATGAGCTTTTGCTTGTTGGCTTTTGCATCGTTTGCATCGGCCTGAAACATCTGTTTGAGAGTGGGGTCCTGGCACTGCTGCGCATAGGTTTCCAGCTTCTTGATGCATGTTTCATGAGCGCCGATCATGTGCCGCAGGTTCTGCAGTTCCAGTTCATTGATCTGTGCCATTCCTCATGCTCCTTTCTCAAAAATAGTCGTAATTAGTTTTTATAAATCGGAGAAATTTATTCAGCCGAGCGGGTCCGGAATGAATTTCAGATTCGGAAACCTAATCCGAACTTTATGGAAGCAATTATATTGATTGGAATAATTTAATGGTATAATGTAAAAAAGATGATTGCGGAGGTTTGCCTATGGAACTCAGCAAAAAGGACAGGCTGATACTCATAAACCAGTACAGGATACTTTCCATACTGAATCCTGACGGCGCAGCCAGCTACAATGTCCGTATAAAAATGCTGGAAAACGGATATTCGCTGCACTATGACGAAATGGTAAGCTGGATTGATGACGGCATGAGCAGGGAAGAGTGCCAGGAAATAATCGATATCCTGGAGATGTACAGATGCCTGTGGCAATCGTTTAAAAAGCTGAAGGACAAAAAGGGCATCAAAAAGAAGGATGTCATGTTTCCGGGATTCGATGCCCGGGAGGAGGAAAAGCAGCTCAATTATGCGGAATATGTGTTGTACGGCCTGAAAAGGTACAGGGAGTTCCATCAGAGAAGGAGAATTCCCAACCATGACAGCTATAAACCCATGATGGACAAATACAGGGCCATGTTTGCCGTCTGGAGAAGCCTGGGCTGCAGAAAGCAGCTCACCAGGGACGAGATAATACAGATTCTCAATGGTGAAAGAACCGCCATGGATGCGAAATATGAATATCTGATGGAAGATGCCACCGCACAGTACGGCAATCTTCCCATAGCCGAGGATTTGAATGAAGATGAGGATTTCAAGAAGCAGGCCTGATGCAAGAAAGAATGGAAGCATGATTGCCCGTATTGCGTTCAAACAGGCAGCAAAAGCCGGTTTTCCAAAAGAAAGACATGTGAAAACGGGCATCTTTTTTAAATTTGGGTATTGAGATTTATCGAAATATGTTCTATAATAATCACTGTCGCTCGTCGGGGTGTAGCTCAGGTGGATGAGAGTGCTTGCTTGGGGTGCAAGAGGTCGCTGGTTCAAGTCCAGTCACTCCGACCAGGTAAATCGCCGGAATCCTTCAAATGAAGATTCCGGCGATTTACTTTTGTATGTCTTAAAATTTACAGGTATTGGCAGTGGATTCGGGATTTTCCTCATAGTGCTGAATATCGACAGATAGCAGCATTTGCCGTGCCTTATAATGTAATTGATTCCATAAAATGTACAAATTATCTCCTGATTTTTAAACTTTACTATTCACTTTATGACAATTTATGATATAATTCAAAATGTGAATCGTTATACAGTTTTGTTGGGAGGATTCGAAAATGAGGGCTACCGGATATGTAAGAAAACTTGATTCCCTTGGAAGAATCGTACTTCCTAAGTCACTTCGCAAGGAACTTAACATCAATGAAGGCGACGATATAGAGATGTATGTTGACGACGACGGGAACGTAGTGCTTGACAAGTATGTTCCGAGATGCGTATTTTGCGACCAGGCAAAAGAGGACGTAATTACTTTTAAGGGTAAGGTCGTCTGCAGGGACTGCCTGAGGGATATGTGACATATAACCCTGGAATATCTGCACAGGCGGCGAAACCGCCTTTTTTTTATCGATCAGCTGCTTCGGATTCAGTAACAGAGACCCGGTATGTCAACTGCACAGCTTCTGAAAGAGCGCAGGAATTCTGTTGCTCTTATGGGTAAATATTGTGTGTATGGCATGTTGCACCGCCATAAAGGCGTTAAGGAGGAATCTCATGTCAGTACGCACATATCTTGAAGAACTGGAAGAGAAGATGCTGAGCCCGTATGCACAGCTCAGCAAAAACAGCAGAGGCAGGATGAGGCCTGAAGAGAAATGCGAGGTCAGAACCGATTTTCAGCGTGACCGTGACCGCATACTCTACTCCAAGGCTTTCAGAAGGCTTAAGCATAAAACGCAGGTATTTATATCACCCGAGGGAGACCATTACAGGACCAGGCTTACCCATACGCTGGAGGTGGCCCAGATAGCAAGGACCATCGCCAGGGGCTTAAGGCTCAATGAGGATCTGACCGAGGCCATTGCCCTCGGTCATGATCTGGGACACACTCCTTTCGGCCACGCAGGTGAGCGCGTTCTGAACAGAATGGTTTCAACTGGGTTCAGACATAACGAGCAGAGTGTACGTGTGGTTTCATACCTTGAGAAGAACAGAAAGGGTCTAAACCTGACATGGGAAGTCCTTGACGGAATAGAATGCCATACGGGTGACAAAATGCCTTCCACGCTGGAAGGACAAATAGTTCGTTACGCTGACAAGATTGCCTATATCAATCACGATATAGAGGACGCCATACGCGGCGGGATTCTGAGGGAGGAGGACGTTCCCGAGGAAGCTGCGGCCGTGCTTGGCAGAAGCTCATCACAGAGAATAAATAACATGATTATAAATATTATCGAAAACAGCGCGGACGGCAAGGGAATCCGGATGAGTCCCGAATTCCAGAAGGCTGCTGATCTGCTGAGAGATTTCATGTTCAGGAAGGTCTATATAGGTTCCGCCGCCAAAAAAGAGGAAGCGAAGGCTGAACGCATGCTTGAGACGATGTTTGACTGGCTGATGAAGCATCCTGAACATCTTCCCGAAGATTTCCTAAAAGAAAGCGAAAAAGTCGGTCTTGAGCAAAGCGTTACCGATTATGTGGCAGGAATGACGGATAACTATGCAGTCAGGAAGTTCAAGGAAATCTTCGTCCCCGTCTCATGGCTGGAATAAATTCAAAAAATGCTTTTGCACTTTTTTAATCTCATAGAAGGAAAATCGGGCAATATGTCGAATAATATTGCTATGAGGTTTTTGTATGTATTATCCCGAAGAGGTTATTGAAGAAGTCAGGCTGCGGAATGACATTGTTGAAGTTGTATCAAATTACGTAAAGCTTGAAAAGAAGGGCAGGAGCTATTGGGGCTTGTGCCCGTTTCACAGTGAAAAAACTCCGTCCTTCAGCGTCGAGCCTACAAAGCAGTTTTTTTACTGCTTCGGATGCAACAAGGGCGGCAGTGTCATTCAGTTTATAATGTACATTGAAAATCTGGAATTTGTTGACGCTTTGAAATTCCTGGCCGAGAGGGCCGGGATATCCCTTCCCGAGTCCGAGGACCCCAGAGAGAGGGAAAAAGCAAAGCGGCGCAAGCAGATACTGGAGATGAACCGGCTGGCGGCAAGGTTTTATTTCAAGACACTTGCCGGCGAGAGGGGGCGTGAGGCTCAGGGTTACCTGAAAAGAAGAGGTCTGACTGCTGAAACCATAAAGAAATTCGGCCTGGGGTATTCGCCGACCGGCTGGGATGAGCTTACGAATGTATTGCTGAAAAACGGATTTCCCGAAGAGCTGTTGCTTGAGTCCGGACTTTCGATAAGAGCAAAAAGCGGGGAACTGATAGACCGGTTCAGGGGAAGAATCATGTTTCCCATATTTGACGTCCGCGGCAATGTTATTGCCTTCGGAGGACGGGTGCTCGACAACTCCCTGCCCAAATACATGAATTCTCCTGATACGCCGGTGTACAGCAAGAGCCGGGAACTGTACGGCCTCAATTATGCCAGAATGAGCTCGTCCAAAAGGCTGCTGATTGTTGAAGGTTACATGGATGTAATTTCACTGCATCAGGCAGGAATAGACTTCGCGGTGGCATCCCTTGGAACGTCGCTTACAAAGATGCAGGCATGGATTCTGAAAAAGTACTCCGGGGAAGTTATAATAGCCTATGACGCGGATTCAGCAGGGCAGGCAGCTACATTGCGCGGGCTTGAAATTCTGGAGGAAGCAGGGTGCAATGTCAGGGTTCTGGTGATACCTGAAGGCAAGGATCCGGATGAATATATCAGAAATAACGGGCCGGAAAAGTTTAAAAACCTGATAGACAGGGCAATATCACTGCTGGACTATAAAATCAGGGTCAAGAGGAATATGCATAATCTGGATACAGTGGAAGATAAACTAAAATTGCTCAACGACATCGCAGAAACCCTGGCGGAGCACGATAATCCGATTGAGCGTGAATTATACGCAAAGAATTACGCTCAGGAATACGGAATTTCCTATTCTTCCCTGATGGAAGAGATTAATAGAAGAATAGAAAGAAAAAACAGGACGGCAGGATATTCCCCTGCTGTCAGAGATGTAAGAGGCAGATTTCCGGTATCGCAGAAAAAAGAAGAATCGGACTCGCGTTATTCCGAACTCGAGCATATTCTCCTCGTGCTGCTCTGCAATGAAAACAGATTTTTCAAACTGGTTTCGGAGAACTACGGAGTGGATTCTTACAGAGACAGGAATGCAAGGGAAATAGCGCGGAAACTGTACAGGAGGCTGGAAGAAAACAAGAGCTGTGTTCTGGCGGAACTGCTGAGCGAACTGGATGAAGGAAGTGCTTCATATCTTGCAAGACTGTCACGTACAAAGGGAGAAGTGAAGGAACCTGAGAAGGCAATCAGGCAGATTCTGAACAGGCTTGAGATAATGAAGCTTGAGGATATGCAGAAACAGACCATTGAAATGATAAAGAACGAGCAGGACGGCGAAAAACGGCAGCAGCTCGGGCTGGAATTCAGCATCCGGGCTGAAAAAATAGCTGAACTGAAAAAATTGCTGTAAACATGATTTATATCCTTACGAGGGGTGAATTTACCTGAATGGCTGAAAATAAAAAGAAAACAACTTCAAAGGCTAAAAAAGAGACAGAAAAGGAAAACAGCCAGGCTTTAAATAAGGAGCCTGTTTCCGGCGAGGAGCCCAAGGCTCAGAAGACATCAAAATCAACTAAGGAGAAAGCGGAGAAAGCCAGCAGGGAAGCCGAAAACAAGGCTGCAAAAACTGAAAATGCCGAGGTGGCAGAAGAGCAGAACAACAATATCAAGAGTCTCAAGGCCACTTTGAAGGAACTCACCGATTTGGGCCGTGAAAAGGGCATGCTCACATACCGTGAGATAGAAAATGCCTTTGAAAAATTCGATATTACACCTGAACAGATAGAGAAGGTTTACGAAACCCTGGAGAAAATGGGCATAGAAGTGGTTGCCGATAACATAGATGATGAGGATTTTGAAGATTTCCAGTTTAACGAGGAAGATGTCGATGTAGACGTTGACGTGGAAGAGGATCTGGATGATTTGTCCCTTCCCGAGGGTATAGGCATAGACGATCCTGTAAGGATGTACCTGAAGGAGATAGGCAAGATTCCGCTTCTTCAGGGTGACGAGGAAATAGAGCTTGCAAAGCGCATGGAGCAGGGCGATGAGGAAGCCAAGAAGCGGCTGGCGGAAGCAAATCTGAGGCTGGTTGTGAGCATCGCCAAGCGCTATGTGGGCAGAGGCATGCTGTTCCTTGACCTTATCCAGGAAGGCAATCTTGGCCTGATTAAGGCAGTGGAGAAGTTTGACTACCGCAAGGGTTTCAAGTTCAGCACATATGCCACATGGTGGATAAGGCAGGCAATAACCCGTGCCATCGCCGATCAGGCCAGAACCATACGCATCCCTGTCCACATGGTTGAAACCATCAACAAGCTCATAAGGGTTTCGAGACAGCTTGTGCAGGAGCTCGGCCGTGATCCCACTCCTGAGGAGATAGCCAAGGAAATGGGTATGTCCGAGGAGAAGGTTCGCGAAATCATGAAAATCTCACAGGAGCCTGTCTCCCTCGAAACTCCGATCGGTGAGGAGGAAGACAGCCACCTTGGCGACTTCATCCCGGACGAGGATGCACCGGCTCCTGCAGAATCGGCGGCTTATACCCTGCTGAAGGAACAGCTTATGGATGTCCTGGACACTCTGACACCCAGGGAAGAAAAGGTGCTTCGCCTGAGATTCGGTCTGGACGACGGAAGAGCGCGTACCCTTGAGGAAGTGGGACGCGAGTTCAACGTCACACGTGAAAGAATAAGACAGATTGAGGCGAAGGCCTTGAGGAAGCTCCGTCATCCCAGCAGAAGCAAGAAACTGAAGGATTTCCTCGACTGACAACATTAAAATGCAGATCCGGCGGCATGAACATGCCGCCTTTTATTTTGCCGTAAAATGTTTCAGAAGCCGACATTCTCCGGCAGAAAAGCTATTCAGATAAAACTTAGGAATAAAAATTTTAATAATAATGTAAAAATATGATAACAGAGTATGGACATGTCTGCGGCGAATATAGTAAAATAATATCGAAATTCCAATATAAGTAAGCGCAATTGGGAGAATGCAGCCATGTCCGTTCGCCTTGTACTGGTGGATTCAAACAGACAGTTTGCGGAAAAGCTTGCGGCATGGATTCATAAACATATGCCGTATCATTTTTCAATTGAAATAATGACATCTTCCGAAAGCTTCAGAAAGTGGGCCGAAAGCGGTGGTACGGCTGATCTTACGGTAATTTCCGTTGACATTGCAAAGGAAATCATGGACCTTCTCCCCAATGAAGGAATACTGGTCCTTGATGACGGCAGCCATGAACGGCTAAGCCGCCAAATCCCCCGGGTTGACAAATACAGGCCTGCCGAAGAACTGGCAAGGGACATGCTTTCGGTCTGCGCCGACAGGATGCCGGAAATGCTTTCCAGGGGAAAGAACTGGCTGAAAATTACACTTGTTTTAAATATGGACGGAGCTGATTCGCTTTTGCCGGTTGCACCGGCTTATGCCCATGTTTTCAGGTCAATGGGCAGAAAAGTTCTGTATCTGTCTCTTGAACAGGTGCCGGCAACATCCCTTTACTTCAGCGGAACGAATACCAGGGGATTCAACGAGTTTCTTTACTACATAAAGTCCGACAGGGAAAACCTTTATATGAGGCTTGAAACCTGCATGAGCACGGATTTCACATCGGGTATACATTTCATTTCAGCACCACCCGGGCTAATATCCCCGAAAAGCATCGATTCCGAAGATATTGTGAAACTCTTTTCGGTCCTGGACAGGGACGGTGATTTTGACGAGATTGTTGTGGCTGCTGAACCCAGCATGTATGATATCCTCCCGGAACTCATGGAAAAGGCCGAAAGGGTGCTGATAGCAGTACCGGCTGCAGCTTCCTCGGCCTTAAAGGCTGAAAAGCTGTTTGAGGAACTCCGGAAGGGGAATTCGGACATCACGGCACTCAGAAACAAGGCAAGGCTGATTGTGGTGGGTGCAGGCCCCCTTAACGGATTTGCCGGAAGCCTTGATGACATCAGGAAGTTTATTGTGGAACCATGCCCGGCAGAACCCGGCGTTTCAGGATGGGTGCCGCATCAAAAACTGGTAACGGAGCTTGCTGCAGTTCTTGACACTTTTGAAAAAGCTGGTTGTCAGAATGAATGAAGAAAGGCTCAATGAGCTGATAAGGGAGATAAGAGCGGAAACTGCATTAAGGCACAATCCTGCCCTGAATGCCAGCGGGCCGGACCTGGACAGTGAACTTCTTGAACTTATCGAAAGCATAACCTTTGAGAAGGCCGGCTCCGGAACACTGAATCCTGCGGAGATTAAGATAATTGTCGATTCAGTGTTCAATCAGATGCGCAGGCTGGATGTCATTGAGCCTTTTATAAATGACCGGGAAGTCACCGAAATCATGATAAACGGTCCGGACAAGATATTCATTGAGAAAAACGGCAGAGTGATAAAGACCGATGTGCGGTTTGAAAGCCGTGAAAGGCTGGAAGACATCATTCAGACAATTGTGGGCAAGGTGAACCGCTCAGTCAGCGAAGCTGAGCCCATTGTAGATGCAAGGCTTGAAGACGGTTCCAGGGTAAACATTGTGCTGCCGCCGGTGGCGCTTAACGGACCAATCGTAACCATAAGGAAATTCCCGGAAAGACCGATGACCATGGAAGACCTTATCCGGTACGGGTCCATAACCGAGGAGGCTGCGGAATTCCTGGACAAGCTTGTCAAATCCAAATACAACATCTTCATATGCGGTGGTACAAGTTCGGGAAAGACATCATTTCTGAACGCACTGTCACGGCTCATACCACCTGATGAGCGTATTGTCACAATAGAAGATTCGGCAGAGCTTCAGCTTTCATCCATTGACAACCTGGTAAGGCTGGAAACCAGGAACCCCAATACGGAGGGAAAGGGGGAAATCAAGATGAAAGCGCTGATAAAAGCGTCCCTCCGTATGCGGCCAGAACGCATAATCGTCGGGGAGGTCAGGGGTGAAGAAGCTCTGGACATGCTCCAGGCCATGAACACCGGCCATGACGGCTCCATGTCCACGGGTCATGCCAATTCAACAAGGGATATGCTCTCAAGGCTTGAAACAATGGTGCTCATGGCGGCACCGCTGCCGCTGGACGCAATAAGAAGGCAGATAGCATCGGCCCTTGATATCATAATCTTTTTGTCAAGGCTCAGGGACCATTCCAGAAGGACCATGGAGATAAGTGAGGTACTTGGCTGCAAGAACGGTGAGATAGAGCTTAATCCGCTGTTCCTTTTTGAATATGAAGGCGAGGGACCCGACGGGAGGGTTCTGGGACGCCTGAAGCGAACCGGGAACGCCATGGTGAACCAGTGGAAGGCGCAGCTCAGTGGCATTACTTTGTAGGAGGGATTTCCTTGGAGCAGGGGATAATTCAGTACGACCGCTACCGCATGAAGCCGGAGGAACTGATTATCAATCTCCTTCTGGCCATGGGCTTTTTATTCATGGTGGGCATGATTTTTTACGACAACCTGATAATCGCATCTGTCATGTCCCTTCTCGGCATCGTATGGATACCGGGCAGGAAAAGGGAGCTTATGAGGCGCAGAAAGGAAACCGTGAAGCTTCAGTTCAAGGATGCACTTTATTTTATCTCGGTCTCGCTTTCATCGGGAAAATCTGTCGAGACAGCCCTCATTGACGCCCAGCATGCTCTTGAAAAGGTGTATCCGGACAAGAATGCCTACATAATCAGGGAACTGGAACTCATAAATTCCAGGGTGATGATGAACATCCCCGTTGAACAGGCCCTGGCTGATTTCGCACAGCGCACAGGAATAGAGGAAGTAAAGAACTTTTCGGATGTTTTCAGCATTTCCAAAAGAGCGGGCGCAAATCTTGTAGAGGTCATAAAGAACACGTCAAACATAATAAGGGAAAAGATTGAGGTCAAGCAAGAGATAGAAAATATCATCGCAGGAAAGAAGCTTGAGCAGAAAATCATGAGCGTTACCCCCTTTATTCTGGTCTATATAATTAAGGCTTCCGGCAGCGGTTTTCTTGACCCGCTTTATGTTACTCCCGCCGGAAGGCTCGTAATGACCGTTGCACTTTTGCTCATTCTTGCAGGCAATCTTATATCCAAAAGGATTATGAACATAGAAGTATAGGTGAGGTCATGCAGCTGTTCTGTCTGATTGCTGCCATTGTTTCGGCCGCTGTCTACGGGACAATACAGATGAAATATAAGGACAAATACGCTGAAGTTCTGGCGCAGCTGGACAAAAAACAGTATTTCTTTAAGCCCTTTCTTGCAGGCGGACTGTACATTGCTGACCGGCTGGACATTAAGGGAAGCGGGCGGTATTTCAACTGGCTGCACCAGAAAATCGTAATGCTGTACGGGAACCGCTATGCCGCCTATTATATGAAGATACACTGGGCGTCCAAGATATTGTACCTTTTCATGGGAATTTTCCTTGCCGGCATGTTCGGTTTTCTGAGCGGAGCATCGGGTACGGAATGGCTTATTATCGTTCCGGGTGCAGGCATTGGACTTTTCTTTCTTGCGGACAAGATTCTTGATGACCAGTACAGAAACAAGGAACTGAGCATCAAGAGGGATTTTCCTGATTTCGTTTCAACCCTGGTGCTTCTTGTCAATGCCGGAATGCCTCCACGGCAGGCCATTGAACGCATCGTCCGCGACAGGAACGGCGATTCTCCGCTGTATAAGGAACTTCAGATAACACTCAGCGATATAAAGGCCGGTCTTACCGAACAGCAGGCATATACTGATTTTTCCGAGCGGTGCAAGATTAAGGAGATTACAAATTTTGTCGGCATTCTGCTTCAGAGCATGAAACTCGGCGGAGGCCAGATGCTTTATGAGCTAAAGCGCCTCGGCATTGAATGCTGGGAGACGAGAAAGAACATGGCAAAGCAGCTCGGTGAAACAGCATCATCCAAGCTTCTGCTGCCGCTTATGATAATGTTTGTTGCAATCGTCATGATATGCATGATGCCTGCTTTGATGGAACTCTACAGTGCCTTCTGACGGGAGATGCAAATATGTTCAGAAAAGCAGCTCTGCGTTCGGGAAGTGCAACCATAGAATATGCCATCATAATGCCGGTTGCGATTGCGTGCGTTGTAGCCGTAATTGTCGTTTTTGAGTGCCTGTATCAGCAATCCGCCATACAGACGCTGGCAGAGCAGACCGCTGAAGGCCTTTCCATGATATGGGGCCATGACCCTGTAAGCGAAGAAGATATCGTCACGGGTGCATACAGCAGGGAGAGTTTCGACAGCAAGCAGCTGTACTGGCAGGTTCTGCCCACAGGAAAGTACCAAAAGACAGGCACCGCAAAAGGCTGGATAGAAAAGCAGCTTGACAGCTTAGGCCTTCTTGAGGAAATCGAAGACAGAAACGCCGAGGTAACGGTAAGCTATCAGTACGGATTTCCGTTAAGCAAAGTAAAGGTCAGCATCACCGCCTATTACGAAATGCCCGGAGCTGCAGCGCTGAAATACATAGGGATGGGCAACCTGCTCATCATAAAAGGTCAGGCTGAAGCACCGGTCTATGACCAGAAAGAAATGATAAATGTATCTGACTATATCATACAGAAGGTCATGGAAACCAACGCAGGAGAGTTCATAAACAAGATTGCGGCACCGCTTAAAAAAGTGCTGAAGATGCTTGAATAACGGAAAGGCCGGTCACGTGATATGAGACTTGAAAGGGGAAGCATAACCGTTTTCATCTGCATACTGCTTTCCGTACTCATCCCCCTCTGCGGGATACTGACGGACCTTGCCCGATACAATGAGGCCGTAAGCATTGCCCAGACGTCACTGCGAATATCTGTCGAATCCATGCTGGCTGCCTACGACAGACAGCTTAGGGAACAGTATGGGCTTTTTGCCGTATATCCGCGCGACGTAGAATCAATTGAGAAGGAGATATATGAACTGCTGTCGGACAACCTTACCCCGGAATCGGCGGAAGGGAATGTGACAGACCTTTTCAGGTTCAAGGTAAGACGCGTGGAAGTAATTCCGATATACAACCTTTCAGAGCCATATGTTCTGGAGCAGCAGGTTGCCGAATTCATGAAATACAGGGCGCCGATACAGGCGGTAAGCGAGTTTGTTGAAAAGTTAAAAAACATGATAAACCTTGAAAAAGAATCCCGGATTGTTGAGCAAAACATGGAACTGGACAAGCTTTTGAACGATCTTCGTTCGGAAATGGTCTACTTTTCCCTTCTGATGGACAAGAAAATGAAAAAAATCAACAGTATAAACGGAACCGGCAACTTCACTGGAGATGTCATCAGTAAGGTTGAAAGCAATAATGAAAAGGAGAAATCGTATAAACCCAAGCAGGAAACAATAGATAACATAAACCTGAAAATGTCCGAATACAAGGAGGCAAAAGCCGGCTTTGAGCGGGCAAAAAAAGCCTATGACAGCGCTGAGAGTTCATTCAAGTCCGTAGAAAGCCGGATGACTGAGCTTCAATCAAGGCTTGAGGCCGCAAAAAGCAAGGCTGAATTGTCAGAGAATGAAAACGGAAGTCAAGATTCCTCCGGATCGGATTCAGAGATACATGCCCTTGAAAACCAAATTGCTGAACTTCAGGAGGAGTATAACAGCAGAAAAGCTGAACGGGATGAGGCCCATCGGAAGTATACGGAGACAGAGGAAAAGCTCGAAGGAGTGGAGAATGAGCTTGACAGTCTTCTCAATCAGCTGCTTAACTCCTATAAAAATATGCTGGATTACACAATGAATTCTTCCAGTCTGCTTACAGAGCTTTGGAAACATCTGCAGCTTCATGAAAACTACTGCACAACCGCTGTCGAACTTGCATATAACATTGCATCTGCAGCCGGGGAAATGGAAAGCGATGTTGAGAGTCTGAAAAAAGCCATCAGGGAAAATCCTGAAAGTGCAGTGGCAAAGCAGATAGGTGCCGACCTGGAAAAGAAGGTTCTCAGTATAGATACTAGTCAGTTGAGCCAAATTATCAGACAACTTGAGAGCAATAAGGAAGAGGTTGCGCAGTGGGTTAACGCTGCGGCTGATGCCTGCGGAAAATATTCCGTAATGGTCCTGAATCTTTCAAATGAAATTGGAAAGATAGAGAAGCTTATTAAGGACAAGGGCGACGGAAGCCAGGCTGTCAGCATGTATACAGGTAACGACAATAATACGTCATTAATTAATGACATGAAGGATAAACTTTCAGGTCTGGCATCCTATTCTGAAATGAAATCAAAGGGGACATATGTAATACCTGACTACAGCTTAACCCCTCCGCCAACCGATAAGGAACAGCAGGTATTTGAAATATGGCACGCCAACACATTTGAAGGCCGGAATCTCAGCGTGGAGGAAGAGACGGAAAATCAGGGCCTGGAAAATGCAAGGCAAAAGATTGGCGAGGCCGCCAAAACAATTGCAGGCGGAAGCGACAATGAAGGCCAAAATGAAGGAGACGAAGAAGATTCAAAATCCCTGGACGACCTGAAAGATGACGATTATAACATCAATTCCCTTCCGTCAAAGGGCGGGGTCAAAAGCTCCGATGACAGCCTGGCGCAGATTTCCGAATATTCGCGGCAAACCGGTCAGGAACGTTTTGTGGTAAGCAATCCTCTTGATGACCCTGTCCAGGGTGCGGACAAGGTAAACGAAAGCGAAAAGGGTTTTTTTGATTACGAACTGGAGCGCATAAGAAAGCTTTTCAGCACCATAGGCGAGCTTGTTAAGGATTCAGGCGAACCACTGCTGAAGAACCTTTATTTGAATGAATACATAGTTTCCGCCTTTAAAAACTATACTACAAAGAACAATGTGCCGGAAAATGACATAGGCTGGCTGAGGCCTCTGGACAAAACATATTTTGACAAGGCCGAAGTGGAGTACATAATTTTCGGATATGATTCGGAGAAAAGCAACATAGCCGCCGCCAGACGCACCATAACCGTCATACGTATGGCATTCAACCTTCTGCATGTCTATTCCGATCCGGAAAAGGTAGCTACAGCATTCAGTATTGCCTCAACTATTGCCGGATGGACCATATTCGGAGTTCCGATAGTCCAGAATTTCATACTTGTCGGATGGGCGGCGCTCGAATCATGGATTGATGCAGGGAAGCTCATGTCAGGTGAAGAGGTTCCGCTCATAAAGACAAGCCAGTCGTGGTTTCTGGACAAAGATACGCTCGGGAAATATCTGATAAATAACGCCATCAGCAGTCTGAAAGATCTCGTGAAGGACAAGGCTGAAAAACTTATCGACAAAGGTGCCGAAAGCCTTGAAGAAACTGTCGTGGCCTTTATAAGCGGACAGCTTGACGAGATATTCGCATCCGTCACTGAAAACTGGTCCATGGCGGCAGGGACAGTAAGCAAGGATGCTGAAAACCTGGTCAACAGCATTGACTTCAATGATTTGAAAAATATAGGCGGAGATACGCTGGAAAGCCTGCTTGAATCACTGAAAAATTACATGAATGAAAAGCTCACATCATTCTGCAGCAGTATCAAGGACAAGGGAGACAAGATTATAGCCGAATGCAAAACCGGGATATTAAACAGGATTAAGTCGGCGCTGTTTGAGTCCGACGCGTACAAAAATCTTCTCAGCAAAGTGAAAGGCATGGCAAACGATGCAATCAGCAAGGGATTTGATGCGGTTACAAACAAGGTTTCCGAAGTCCTTGGAGCATCGGGCAGCGCATCAAGCGGTGCCAGCAACGTGATGGGCCGCATCATCATGATGGACTATACCGATTATCTGCGGCTTATGCTTCTCGCGGTTCCGGAGGAGAAAAAGACCTTAAGATGTGCCGACCTGATTCAGCTTAACATGCATACCGCACTTCCCGATAACGCCAAAGAACTCAGCAGGTATAATACTGCGCTTTATGTGAGGGCCTGGATAGACATCGACCTCTGGGTGATACCTGAAGGGATGTTCAAAAAGGGAAAGGAGGCGATGATTGTTGTGGAATGGTCGCAGGGTTACTGAAAAGTTCCGAAATGCCGATAATTCTGACTTTTTATCCCGCTGCAAAGGCAGCGCCACAATTGAGGCCGCTGTAGTGCTGCCCGTATTTTTGATTGTTCTCTTTTCCCTTGCATATATAGTAAGGATTTTCATGGCCTACAAGGTCATGCAGTCATCCCTCCAGAACGTGGCCAGGAACATTTCGGCGGCAGGCTATTTCTACCATGTTTCAGGCCTAAAGGAGTATGCGGACAAGCTGAATGAGCTGGGCCAGAAAGCCGAAGATGAGCTTAATGACCAGAAGGATACGATTATCGGTACCATTGATTCATTCAATGCCCTTATTTCCGGCATCACGGACCCGAATCCTTCGGTGGACCCTGAAACACGGATTGCCAGTATAAGAAGCCTGAAAAATGAGCTTTCAGGCAACATCAGCAATGCGGCAGACATGATTAAGGGATTAATTAAGGACCCGAAGGAAGAACTGAAGCTTCTCCTGACGGTATTTGCCCGGAAAGCCGCCTATGCCGCAAGAAAGGAAACGGTCTGCATGATAGCACGGGTAATGCTTGACGACGAGCTTGATAAACGGGCGGATGCAGGCCTGGATGCAAGAAAAATACTCGGAATCAATGATATAAACTTCGACCAGACACAGGTATTCGGTGACAATGAGTCCCTGGAACTTATAATCACATATGATGTAAAAACTCCGTTCCCGTTCAGCATCCTCCCCGAGCTTACATTGTGCAACCGCGTTAAGGTTATAGGCTGGACTTCGGGAAGGGGCCAGTCTGTACGTGAAGAGAAGGATGAAAGCGGGAGCATATGGGTGCGGATGGATACCGAAAACAGGTATTGGGACAGGGGGCTTTCGATAGAAGAGGCGGAAGTGGAAAAACTCAGGGCGGAGGCCGGGAATATGAAGTTCGAAGCCACATCGAAGAAATATCCGGCCGTGGATGCCTACATATACGATGAAAATACCATAAAGATGTATGACGTATTCACCCTGAATCCCTTCATGAAAACCTATCAGAACCAGCCGGGCCGCATCAAGTCAGAAATTAAAAAGCACGGGAAACGGCTTCTGGAATTTGAGCCGCAGGACAGGCCGGAAATCATGGAGATTCCCAACAGGGAAAGAATCGTAATCGTAATATTCCCCGAAAATGCGAAGGATGCCGTACCGAACATAGAAGAATGTGTCAGCGCGGCAGAAGCAGAGCTCAAAAAGCTTGGAATCACCGAGGTAAGGGTACGTTACGACTACGGTACATATACCGAAAAAACGGGTGAAAACGATGAAAACAGCACCACTGAAAGGGAAGCTGCGTGATTTTCAAATATACGCCTGAAAGGTGTGATGAAATGATGGATGAAAGGTACTTCGGATTTGTACCTGAATTTAAGACTGAAGCCGACCGAAGCATAGTGAGGTTTGTCTTCAGGGATGAAGGCAGGCTTGTGGGGTATCAGCTTGAAATGCTGAAAAACAACCGAATACCCCTGCTGCTTAATCCGGAGATACTGAAGGTTGACGATGAAATCAGGATATCCTATGAGATAACTTCAATGATACCGCTTAAAAAAATACTTGAGCGCAAGGAGATAGGAAAGCGTGAATTCATAAGATACATACAGCAGATTGCAGGCGTTTTTGACCAGCTCGAGAACCACCTTCTGGATTACGGAGGAATTTTGTTTGACAGCAGCATGATATTCGGTTCTCCGGCGGATGAGCGCATATTTTTCATTTATCTTCCCGTCCGGGAAGCTGTAGAAAGGGACGTCAGGGAACCGCTGAGACAGTTTGTCACGAATCTCATAATAAGGGAAATGAAATTCCGTAACGAAGAATCTGACAACTACATACAGCATCTGATTGAGGCGCTGAAATCTCCTGATTTCAGCCTGGAAACACTTAAAGCGTGGCTCGCAGCAACAGGCGGAAGCCGGATGACTGAAAATCCCGCGTATATAACGTCGGAAACATCTACAGGTACTCAGGCGGATACCGGAATCCCTGCGCCTGCCGTAATTCCCGCCTGTAATGCAGTCAGGAAGCCTGAGAAACAGGACAATAAACAAGATGAGAGAAAAGATTCAGTGACCGGCGTAAAAAAGGTTTACCCCATAAGCTCATGGATAATACTCGGAGCTGCTGTTGCCGGAGTCATGGCTCTTTTTGCCGTGATGGGCATAAACGGCGCCTTTGACCCCGGAAATCCTGACATGGTAACAAAAACGGCAGGTCTTATCCTGATAGGCGGGGCCGTCATCTGGCTTGTGCTGTCAAAGGCCTTTTCTGAGGATAAAAAGATAGAAAAGCAGCTGCATGAAAAGCCTAAAAATGCAAAAAAAGTCGGCGGAAGTATTAAAAACACTCCAGTGCCGGGGAAGCTTCCCCGATTCAGATATGTTAACAAATCAATCCCTCATCCGTATTTAAATTCCCGTCCCGGTGAAATCTCCGAAAGCATTACGGAAGCTGCCGCTGCGACCGATAGGACCGTTCTTCTTACCCGGAAAACCGGCACATCTCCATGCCTGAGAAAGCTTTCGGACGGAGAGACTGTAGTAATAAGCAGGTGGCCTTACCGGATAGGCAGGCTGGCCGATCAGGTGGATTACTGCGTTAAAAACCCTGCAGTAGGCAGAATCCATGCGGAGCTTACCAGGGGACAGGAAGGATATTTCATAACCGATATGAACACACGTAACGGGACATATGTAAACGGTATGCGTATCGAACCCAACACGGGACACCCCATAAAAAACGGTGACAGAATAAGGCTTGCCAACGAGGAGTTTGAATTTTTCGAATAAAGGTGTATTATTTGGTTATGCCTTATTCCATATCCCCGTCATGAAATGCTGCATAGGGCGGGGGGTACGGGGGTGTTCCGCCTTTATGATAATTGACATACATGCCCATGCCTTTCCCGAATCCATCGCCAGGAAGGCAGTCGCCCAGGTTGGAAACCATTACGGACTTGAAATGGCAGGCAACGGGCTTCTAAGTGACCTTAAAGCCAGTGCCGGGCGTTCCGGAGTTAATTATGTCGTATTCCACGCGACTGCGACCAGGCCGACTCAGGTTCGAAGCATAAACGACTGGATAATAGATAACAGCGGAGGCATGATGATAGGCTTCGGTACAATCCATCCTGATTTTGAGGAACCTGAAGCTGAAATCGAACGCATAATTAACGCGGGGCTGAAAGGCATAAAGCTTCATCCCGATTTTCAGGGATTTGACGCTGACAGCCCCAGGATGGACAGGATATACAGATGTATCGGTTCAAGGCTTCCTATACTTATGCATGCCGGTGACCCGATGCTTGACCACGCATCTCCAAGGCGTATAGCACACGTGCTTGAGAAATTTCCAGATATTAAACTCATTGCCGCCCACCTCGGCGGCCACCGCCGGTGGGACGAGGCAGAAGAATTCCTCGTGGGCAAAAACCTGTGGCTGGATACCTCAAGTGCACTGGCCTTTATGGAGCCCCAGAGAGCGGTGGATATAATAAGGAAGCACGGTGCAGACAGGGTACTTTTCGGTACGGATTATCCAATAACCTATCATGACAACGAGCTTGCGCGATTTTACCGCCTTGACCTCACCGATGAGGAAAGGGAAGCCATCCTCTGGAAAAACGCCGCCGCACTGCTGGGAATAAATGCGGAGATGTAGGCAGGTTAAAGAGAAAGCTTGCCCGGAGTCTGGGCATGACGAGCGGTAGAATATTTCAGCCTGATTTATGGGCATAATGGTAATGTCTGGTCCGGCTATGGGTCGGACTTTTATTTTGGAATCAGGAGATACACGGCATATGCTGAAAAACTTCCTGTTCATCGTAAGTACCGGCCGTCACAGAATCATTTTTGATTCCAGGTGGATTAAACTTCTGAAAAACCTGAAAGGGCTGATAATGCGCCGATGAACATCCGGAGATATGCATGAAACCCTGCCCGGTATGCGGCGACGGTTTTGTGGTATTATTTATTGGCAACAATCAGCCTATTTGATATGATGATGTTGTTGGCCGCCCGACATCGGCCACAAAGATTGAAAAAAGGAATTTCAGATATGGCAGACAGAAAGAAAACTGCATTGAATCCGGATGCCATGCCCAGGCATATTGCCATTATCATGGACGGCAACGGAAGATGGGCCAGAAAGCGCGGACTTTCAAGGAACATAGGGCACCGCGAGGGCTCGCGTGTTCTGAAAAAAATAGTTGAGGAGTGCTATAACCTTGGCATAAGGTATCTTACCGTATTCGCATTTTCATGCGAAAACTGGTCAAGGCCTAAGGATGAAGTGGACCAGCTTTTCAGGCTCATGAGGGATTACCTTAAAAACTCGGAAAATGAGCTTAGGGGAAAGCCCGTCAGGATAAGGGTGATTGGTGACAGGACCGGCCTTCCCGAAGACCTTGTGTCCGAAATCCGGCGTGTGGAGCAGAACACCGCAGACAGGAAGGGCCTGGACCTTATAATAGCCATAAATTACGGCGGAAGGCAGGATATCCTGAACGCCTGCAGGAAGCTGCTGGACGATTATAAAAACGGCAGGATTAAAGAATCTGACATAAACATGCAGACATTTTCCGATTACCTTTGGACCGCAGGAATTCCGGAGCCTGACCTTCTGATAAGAACCAGCGGTGAGATAAGGATAAGCAATTTTCTGCTCTGGCAGTGTGCATATACAGAGATGTATTTTACCGACACGCTGTGGCCCGACTTCTCGGTAAAAGATTTGCATGAGGCGATAAAGTCATACCAGGGACGCGAAAGAAGGTTCGGAGGGCTCTAAAATGCTCATCAGGATTATCAGCGGCATAATTGCCGCTGCTCTTCTGGTTTTTGTCCTGCTTCTCCCGCCGGTTTTCTTTGCGGCCGCCGTCCTGGCCGTATCATGCGTTGCGCTTTACGAGTACAGGTCGGCGATGAAGCAGAGAGGCATCAATGTTGATTTGCCTGTATCATGGGCGGCTGCGCTGGTTATTACGGCCCATGCCTGTATCAGCACCCTTCCTGAGGAAAGCAAAGCAGGGATTTCAGGGAAGTCTGGAAACTACTTTCCGTCTTCACTGCTGTTTGCCGCGGTATTTGTCATTGTTGCATACCTGTTTTGCAGAATGCTTTACGGAAACAGAAAGATGCGGCTGGACGATGCCGCATATACGCTGCTTGGCATCGCATACATACCGTTCCTGCTGTCGTTTGCCGTTATGGTACGCAACATGGACCGGGGCTTTGAGTACATATGGCTTGTGGTCATCGGAGCATCGGTCACCGATATATTCGCGTATTTTGCAGGAACATTTTTCGGAAGGCACAAAATCATCCCTGATATAAGTCCCAAGAAAACAGTTGAAGGTTCATTGGGCGGAGCTCTGGGATGCATGGTGACGATGATGCTTTACGGCATCATTTTTCTGAACCGTCACGGAATCCCGCCTGTTGCGGCATACCATTTTGCGGCAATGGGGCTTTTATGCGGAGTCCTTTCCCAGATAGGGGACTGGTCTGCCTCGGCCGTTAAGAGAAGTGCCGGCATAAAGGATTTCGGCTGGATAATTCCGGGACACGGTGGCATTATGGACAGATGTGACAGTTACCTTTTCGTGGCCCCGGCAGTGTATTTCTACATCATATTATTTTTCTGACAGGATGTGAGTACCGGTTAAAATGAACATAAACAGAGGAATAGCAATATTGGGTTCAACAGGCTCCATAGGAAGGCAGACGCTGGAGGTCTGCGAACTTCTGGGACTTAAGGTTGTGTCGCTTGTTGCCGGTAAAAATGACGTGCTGATGGAGGAACAGATAAGAAAATTCAGGCCTAAGGTTGCGGCACTGGCGGATGAAAAGGCCGCAGCGAGGCTTAGGACTGCCGTTGCAGACCTGCCATGCAGGGTTCTCGCCGGAAGGGAAGGAATAACGGAAGCTGTCACCGTTGATGACGCTGATACCGTCCTTACTTCGGTTGTCGGCATTGCGGGCCTTATCCCGACAATTGCTGCGATAGAGGCGGGCAAAAACATAGCCCTTTCCAACAAGGAGACTCTGGTAACCGCAGGTTCCATTGTAATGGGAAAAATAAGGGAACGCGGAGTCAGGATTATGCCTGTCGACAGCGAGCATTCGGCCATCTTCCAGTGCCTTGCAGGGAACAGAAGGCAGGATGTCAGGAAAATCATACTTACCGCATCAGGCGGCCCTTTCAGAGGATTTACGGCAAGCCGGCTCAGGAATGTCACACCTGAACAGGCTCTGAAGCATCCCAACTGGTCAATGGGCAGCAAGATAACCATTGACTCTGCCACAATGATGAACAAGGGGTTTGAGGTTATCGAAGCCATGTGGCTTTTCGGCATGAAGCCCGAAGACATAGAGATTGTGGTGCACAAGGAAAGTGTAATACATTCCATGGTTGAATTTGTTGACGGTTCCATCATCGCACAGCTCGGTGCGCCCGACATGAGAATTCCAATACAGGTGGCCCTCACATGGCCCGAAAGGGTTCAGAACCCGTTCCGGCGCATTTCGCTGACCGAGATTGGAAGCCTGTCCTTTGAAAAGCCCGATACAGAAGTGTTCCCATGCATAAGTCTGGCCTACAGGGCTGCCAAAACCGGGGGCACCCTGCCTGCGGCCATGAATGCCGCAAATGAAGTTGCTGTTGCAGCTTTCCTCAACGGAGATATAAAATTCCATCAGATACCCGAAATAATACAGCTTGTCATGGAGGAACACCGGGTGAATACCAGGCCTTCACTTAACGATATAATAGATACTGACCTGGCTTCCAGAGAGCTGGCAACCGCAGCCGTAAACAGGATAAAACAGGGCGGAGAATTATAGACGGACACAACCGTATTCGGAGGAAAATAGATGAGCATACTTGTTGCACTTATAGCGTTGAGTTTTCTGATACTGATACATGAGCTCGGGCATTTTTTGGTCGCCAAAGCCGTAGGCATAAAGGTCCTGGAGTTTTCCATATTCATGGGTCCGAAGCTCTTTTCGGTACAGAAAGGGGAAACAATGTATTCCCTTCGCCTGATTCCCATGGGTGGATACGTCAAGATGGAGGGCGAGGACGAGGAATCCGACGATGAACGCTCGTTCTCAAGGCAGCCAGTTTGGAAAAGGGCGCTGGTTGTGGGAACGGGTCCTGTGATGAACATAGTTCTGGCCTTCATACTTGCAGCCGTTGTGCTTGCATCTGCAGGATATACCACCAACAGGATTTCCTACCTTGGCGAGGATTCGCCGCTTCCTTATGCAGGCGTAGAGGTGGGGGACAGACTGATATCATATGCGGGTAAGAGGCTTTATGAACCCGCTTCGGACATTTACCTGCTGCTTTACGCAGAAGACGGCTCCCCAAAGGAAATAGTCTATGAGGATGCCGATACGCACGAAAAGGTTACACGCGTAATAACACCTGCAAGGACCCAGACAATCTGGCGTCTCGGCTTTACCGCCGTATCCGAAAACGGTGAAGGAACCAATCAGATTCAGATGATTGATGATGATTCCCCCCTCAGGGCAGCCGGCGTGAGAAGGGGGGATATCGTCACAAAGGTGGACGGTTATCCTGTCAGCAATACAAGGGATATACAGAGGGTGCTCAACGAGCTGCGCCCCGACAAGTCCGCACCGCTGACCCTCGAGGTTGTAAGGGACGGCAAAACCCTTGTTTTTGAGAACATAAAACCCTATCAGTATTCGCAGTATACGCTGGACCTGGGATTTGAAAGGCAGAAAGGCGGCTTTTTCGGTACGCTGAAAGCAGCATGGAATTTTTCGCTGTCAAACATCCGGAACGTATTCCTGTCCCTTGAATGGCTGTTTAACGGAACTGTGTCTTTCAGGGAACTGTCCGGGCCCGTAGGCATAATCGGTTCGGTCGGAAGTGTCGTCAAGGAGAAGGAACCTGTTTCCGAAATCATACTGAACCTGCTGTATATAAGTGCATTCATAAGCATCAATCTCGGAGTCATGAACCTCCTTCCCATTCCTGCCCTGGACGGCAGCATGCTCCTGGTCCTTCTGATAGAGAGGGTCCGCGGCAAGCCGCTGCCCCAGGAAAAGGTGGGCATTATCAACATGGTAGGTTTCATGCTGCTTGTGTGCCTTCTGATTGCAACGCTCTTCAATGACATTCCAAGATGGTTCATGTAAACGGAGGCGCAATGCCGATGGAACAGATGATAAAGCGGCGCCCCACAAGACAGGTCATGGTGGGCAATGTTCCTGTGGGGGGCGGCGCTCCTGTGAGCATACAGTCCATGACCAATACCCCTACGTGCGATGTAAACGCCACTGTCGCACAGATACATGCGCTGGAAGACGCCGGATGTGAAATCGTACGGGTGGCCGTACCCGACGAGGAATCGGCCGATGCTCTCAAAAGCATAAAAAAACAAATCAGGATTCCTATTGTGGCCGATATTCATTTTGATTACCGCCTTGCCCTGAAGGCCATGGAGAACGGGGCCGACAAAATAAGGATTAATCCCGGCAACATCGGTTCAAGGGAAAGGGTCAGGGAAGTTGTGAAAATGGCTTCCGAAAGGGGCATACCAATAAGGATAGGAGTAAACAGCGGTTCCCTTGAAAAGCCGCTTCTTGAAAAGTACGGCAGGGTATGTGCGGAAGCTCTGGTGGAAAGCGCCCTGAATCATGCAGCCCTGCTTGAGGATATGGGGTTCAGGGACATTGTGATTTCCATCAAATCATCGGATGTGGCTATGTCGTACAGGGCATATTCAATGCTCTCCGACAAAACTGACTATCCGCTTCACATAGGCATCACCGAGGCCGGAACACCTTACAGGGGAACCATAAAATCTGCCGTAGGCATAGGAGCATTGCTTCTTAACGGCATAGGTGACACCATGCGCGTATCCCTGACCGGAGACCCGGTTGAAGAGGTCCGCGCGGCCAAAGAAATACTGAGAGCCTGCGGCCTTTATTCCAAAGGCATACAGTTCATTTCATGCCCTACATGCGGAAGAACGCAGATAAATCTGATAAAAATCGCCAATGAAGTGGAAAAGGCCCTTGAAGGGGTTGACAAGTCCATCAAGGTGGCAATAATGGGTTGTGCCGTCAACGGCCCCGGAGAAGCAAGGGAGGCGGACATAGGAATCGCAGGCGGAAAGGGTTACGCCGTGCTCTTCCGCAAAGGTCAGATTATAGAAAGGGTTGACGAGGACAAAATAGTTGAAACCCTTGTCCGGGCCGTCAAAGAGCTCTGATGTTATAGCTTCTGAAAAATCCGTTAAGCTGAATCAACCAGATGAAAAGCCGGTGCAATGATGTCTCATGCTCCCGGTCATCCTTCCGGCGCATCATCGATTCCAGCGCTTTAATGTTCAGCAGATGGCGGAGTGCAGATTCATTGTCGTAAACAGTTTCTTTGACCATGCATTTTATCTTTTCCATGTAAACCGGATCGACAGGGCGCGGGAACGGGTGTTTCTTCCTTACAAGAACCTCACGCGGAAGAAGGTCCTGCGCAGCCTTAATCAGAATTCCCCTGTCCATGCCGTTATAACATTTCATATCATTGGGCACATTCCAAAGATATTCGATAAGCCTGTAATCACACAGGGGAACCCTGGCCTGAAGGCTGTGGGACATGCCCGTGCGGTCAAGCCGGTTCAGTATGCTCGGAAGGTTCCAGTAAAGACTGAACCATTCAGGTTCGTAGTCCTTTTTAAGACTTTTGGCATTTACCGCAAAGCGAGGATATTCAAAAAGCGCCTCTTCATAGCATTTGTTTATGTACTCCCGGGGCTTTATCCATTCCACTATTTCGGTGCTGAGGATGCTTATCTTTTCAGAAACCGAGAAAGTCCATGGAATTCGTTTTATGTCCGGAGATGCATCGCCTGTACTTTTTATGCTGCAGCCAAATAATTGGTCCGGACAGTCCCCTGATATAACCACAGGGAATTCCCTGCGTATCTCGCGGAACAACAGCATAAGCGCGCTGTCATAATCTCCGGCGCCGGGCATTACTGCGGCCTCTGAAACATCATAAAGGCTTTCAAGCAAATCCTCGGTGGAAAGAATGATATAATGATGCCTCGTTCCCAACTCCCTGCAGACCCATCTGGTCCACGGCATGTCCGTTTCGGTCCTGAAACTTAACGGTGTGAGCCTGCTGCTTCGTTCATAGTCCACGGACCAGGTGTTGTAAACCCGGCCGGGAATTATATGCCTGTTATTGCAGATAATTGCCGTAATAATGCTGGAGTAGAGTCCTCCTGAGAGAAGGCCGCATACCGGGGAATCATCCGATGCCTGCATCAGAACCGAATCAGTTATTAGTTCAATTATTTTCTGTGCCGTTTTCTCGGGGGTCTCTGTATGCTCTCTTTCTTCTATCCTCCAGTAACGGCTGATTGATGTGCCTTCGGGTGTGTAAGTCAGATAATGTGCAGGCCTGAGTTCCCGTATTCCCTTTATGGCGGTGGTACCAGGGGTGTTCAGAGGACTAAGGCAGACGAGTTCCGAGAGGCCTTCGGCATCTATCTCAGCCCTGAACAGCGGATGCGAGGTTATCCCTCCGATTTCCGAAGCGAAAACCATTGTCGAGCCGAGCATGGAATAATAAAGCGGTTTTGCTCCTATATGATCCCGCGCGAGTACCAGTTTCCTTTCATCGGATACCCATATGGCCAGCGCAAACAGGCCGTTGAACCTCATGAAGCAGTCGTTGCCCCATACCGCATAGCCATATCCAACAAGCTCGGAAAAGGTATTTTCCCTGAAACCGCATCCGCTGGCTTCAAGCTGCGACCTGAGCTCACGGTAATTGTATATCGTTCCGTCCATCACAACAACGTATTCCCTGTTGTATCTGCTTATTCTTGTTACCTGCGGACTTACACCCTTTTTATATTCTGATAATCTGCATGCCATAACTGAATGCGGCGATATGTAAAGCCCGGTTCCGTATGGACCCCTTGCGCGTATTGCATCGGAAACGGGGCAGATATGGCTGCACTGATGGGATATGTCCGCCATCGGATTGACAATTCCGGCTATTCCGGGCATAAAACCACTCCATCAGGTAATACACAAACATCATATTCCCGGTCGAAAAGGAGTGTTACGGGAAATCAAAAACCACTTGTGACGCGCCTTTTATAGGCTTTCCGGGTCAACGACATTATTTTCGCCGGGCCATAACCTGATTTGACACAAAACAAGGCTGCCGGTCTCTATAATCAGCTTAAGACGTGAAACACTGCCGCAAAACGTCATGGATGGCAAAAACTTCCGGCGTACAGAGAATGTCACTCATAAATCTGGGACATCTGAATAATAGTTTTAATGAAACCGTCATGCTTAGGGAGGAGAGCAGGATGGTGGTATATGCTGATGTTCTGTTCTTTGAAAATCTACTCGCCAACTGCTTCATCCTGAAGCTGACCAGTATGATGTCCGGACTTCCCGTAAGGCTCTGGAAAATCATACTGTCTTCATCATTGGGAGCTCTGTATGCGGTGTTTGCGGTAATCATGCAGTCAAATCCGCTTATTAATTCACTGCCGGTCAAAATTCTGTTTTCGATGCTCATGGTGCTGACAGCATTCAGGGTGAAAGGCATTTCCGACTTTCTGAGAAGATGGGGAATGATGCTGCTTGTGGCTTTCATGCTTGGTGGTTGTACCTATGCCCTCTCGGGGATTCTGGGAGGGAGTGTCCTTACATATGGCGGCCTTATGTATCTCAGCCCACAGGGTGTACTTAAAGCCTTCATCTTTGCAGCATGCCTCTGCATAATCCTTGTAAGACCGATAGGCAGGATACTCTCAGGTAAGGCGGTCAGGGAGGGTAATATCGTCCTTGTGAACGTGACGCTCGGAAACAGGTCAGCAAGGTTCAACGCGCTTATCGATACAGGAAATTCGCTTGTAGACCCGCTGACCGGATATCCTGTAATCATAGTTGAGGCTGAATCAGTAAAGAACATAGTACCACCTGAGCTATACAATCTGCTTCTGTCCAACAAAATACCGGACGGGAAAACCGAACTTGACATAAGTCCTGCATGGAAGAGCAGGATGCATTTTATTCCTTTCAAATCCATAGGAAAGGAAAACGGAATGCTGGCAGGGTTCAGGCCCGATGCCATAAAGGTTCTTCACGGAAACAGCTTCAAGGAGATAAAGAATGCGATTATAGGGATATGCGGGATAAAGCTTTCAAACAACTCCAGATATACAGCGCTTCTCGGACCGGCATCACTGGCGAACATATAGCTTTCGCACAATTTCCGGCAGACAAGCACCACAGAAAGGGGATTGGATGGATATGTTCGATAAGGTGTTCGGGTTCTTTATCAACTTTGCGCCTGACAATGGCCAGGCTGAGAATGAGATATACTATATCGGCGGGAATGACATACTGCCTCCTCCGCTTGCGCCCGAGGAAGAGGCTGAACTGCTTGAGAAGCTTGAGTCCGGTGACAATTCGGTCAAGCATATCCTCATCGAGCGCAATCTGAGACTTGTGGTCTACATAGCAAGAAAATTCGAAAACACCGGTGTGGATATTGAAGACCTTACCTCCATCGGGACCATAGGACTTATCAAGGCGATTAATACCTACAATCCAGGCAGGAACATAAAGCTTGCCACATACGCATCCCGCTGTATTGAAAACGAAATCCTCATGTATCTCAGGAAGAACAGCCGGGCCCGCAGCGAGGTTTCCTTCGAGGAGCCGCTCAACGTGGACTGGGACGGAAACGAGCTTTTGCTTTCCGACATTCTTGGAACCGACAGCGACATAATTCAGAGGAATCTTGAAGAAGAGACCGACAGAAAGCTCCTTGTGACCGCCATGAACAAGCTGAGCGGGCGTGAGAAAAAGATAATGGAGCTCAGGTTCGGCCTCAACAACCACCTTGAAAAGACCCAGAAAGAGGTGGCAGACATGCTGGGGATCTCACAGTCATACATCTCCAGGCTTGAAAAAAGGATACTGGGAAGGCTTAAGCGGGAAATATGCAGGATGCTGTAACCCTCAAAGCCGTGCCCCATCTTGAAACTTAGGTTTGTCAAGGCTTTTTATAAATATTTTCAAGATTTTGTTCCGCATAAAACACACCTTCGCCGGACAAGACTGTAGTTGAGCGAACCAATTCAGTCTGCGAGCGAGGTGTGTTGCTTTTATGATGAACAAGGTGGAGATATGCGGCGTAAATACTTCCAGGCTTCCTTTGTTTACCAGCGAGCAGATGGACGAACTTCTGGCAAGGATAAAACAGGGCGACAAGGCAGCCAGGGAGGAATTCATTAACGGCAATCTGAGGCTTGTACTCAGCGTCATCCAGAGGTTCGGAAACAGGGGAGAAAACGCGGACGATCTCTTTCAGGTAGGCTGTATTGGTCTCATTAAGGCTATAGATAATTTTGATATATCGCAGAACGTCAAGTTCTCCACATATGCTGTTCCTATGATAATCGGAGAGATAAGGAGGTACTTAAGGGACAATAACCCAATAAGGGTAAGCAGGTCACTGAAGGATACGGCATACAAGGCTCTTCAGGCAAGGGACAGGCTTATAGGAAGGGAATCACGTGAGCCCACAATAAACGACATAGCCAAGGAGCTCAACATTTCGAAGGAAGAAGTGGTAATGGCGCTTGATGCCATCCAGGAACCCATCTCGCTTTTCGAATCGGTCTACCATGACGGCGGCGATGCCATATACGTGATGGATCAGGTAAGCGACGAAAAGAACAGCGATGAAAAATGGCTTGAAAGCATAGCAATAAGTGAAGCCATGAGCAAGCTCAGCGAAAGGGAGAAAAGAATTGTGGATTTGCGGTTCTTCCAGGGAAGGACACAGATGGAGGTCGCGGAGGAAATAGGAATATCCCAGGCCCAGGTATCCCGTCTCGAAAAATCGGCACTGAAGCATATGGCGAAATATGTATGAAATCAGCAGGAACACTCCTGATTCTGATTAAGCAAAGCCGGTCTGCATTGTGCAGGCCGGCTTTCAATCTAACCCTTCACCAAAACCGATAAACGTATTAGAATGGTATATGCAGGGAAGGAGAAGGGGGGACTGATTCCATGAAATGTCCTTATTGTTCCTGCCTTGAAGACAAGGTCATAGATTCGAGGCCGACCGATGAGGGCGCCACAATAAGGCGCAGGCGGGAATGCCTCAACTGCCACAGGCGGTTTACGACATATGAAAAAGTTGAACACATGCCCATCATGGTCATCAAGAAGGATGGGTCGAGAGAGCCGTATAACCGCGACAAGGTACGGAAAGGCATTCTCCGCGCAACAGAAAAGCGCTCGGTTTCGGCCGATGATATAGAAAAAATGCTCGACAGCATCGAGGCACAGATATACAATTCACTGGAACGTGAGGTCACAAGCGCGTTTATCGGAGAGCTTGTCATGGAGAAGCTCAAGGAACTTGATGAAGTGGCCTATGTCCGTTTTGCGTCGGTTTACAGACAGTTCAAGGATATTGAGACTTTCATGAACGAGCTTAAGAAACTTCTCAATGAAAAAGTGGAATAAAAAATCGAAACGGTATGCTGCATTTGTCCCGGATTGTCGGATTCTGCTAAAATTAAGTTGAAAAAAGTATATCTTGTGTTACAATATTGATAAAGATAATATTTATATGAATATATTTCCATATTTTTATATGATTTGATATATTTCTACAATAGATAAAATTCCGGAGGGCAACATATGATAAAACCTGACGCCAGGTCGAATGAACGTTGGGATTACAGGCATTTCCTGCAGGTTTTCTGTGTACTTTTATGCTGCGTTTCACTGTTTGCCGTCCTTCTCCTTCTGGAAAACAATCATGACGGACATATAACCATTGAAAGCCTGGCTTCATGGTACGGATGGCTTGTATTTACTTCCCTGATTCTTGCATTCTCCATTTTCCTTATCATCTATTACACGTATTATCAGCTGCTTGACCGGCGCCTGGCGGTTGTCGGATTTGCTTTTTTTGTTGCCGGGGTTTTTGATACCCTCCACCTGATGGCATATCTGGATGTTCCGGGTTTTCCGGGTGCGGGGACATCGTCAGGAAAACCGGTAACATACTGGTTGCTTGCCAAGATTGCATATGCTGCCGGCCTTTTTCTGATGACGGTCATGCCTGAAAAGGGCAGGGACCGTCTCGGCAGGCAATGGAAACTCGTGATTTCACTGCTCGTAATTCTTGCAGCCATAGTGCTTGTAAACACGGTTCCCCGTCTGACAGACATCATATACGTTTCCGGAGGCATAAAAACAGCCGGCAAAATAATCATTGCCGTGGTAGCGGCCGTATATCTCCATTGTGCCTGCTCTGCCGCAGCCACATACATGAAAAAACGTGATTCCATTTACAAAACGCTCTCCTGTGCCTTCATCATTATGTTCTTCTGCCAGCTTGTCACCATTGGGATTACCGGCATGCAGGATATCAGAAACATTCTGGGATGTTCACTGAAATTTATAGCCTTCGTGCTGTTTTTCAACATATTCTACATTCAGGGAATAAGGCAGCCCTATAACCTTCTGTCAAAGGCAAAGGAAGAGCTGAAAGAATATGCATCCGAACTTGACCGCCTTGTTGACAAAAGAACCCATGAACTTAAAAAGGTCAATGAAAGGCTTGTGGCTGATTTGGAAGTGGCAAGGGGAATCCAGCAGGCCATGCTGCCCTCTGTGCTGCCACAGACTGAGTTTGTCTCATTCGTTTCAGGATATCTTCCTGCTGAAAACCTAAGCGGTGATTTCTACAACGTCATAAGAATAGATGATTCCAATTTCGGAATATACATAGGTGACGTCTCGGGACACGGCGTTTCCGCAGCCATGCTTACAATCTTTACGTTTCAGAAAATCATGTCTCTTATGGACGAGATAGGGAAGGAAGGCATGACCATACCTTCAATGGTGCTTGAGCATCTGTACGATGCATTCAACTCGGCAAATTTCAGCGAGGAACTGTACATCGTGTTGATTTACGGTGTGTACAACGTCGAGACGGGCATATTCTCATATGCTTCCGGCGGCCTTAACACCTCACCTTTGAGGCTCAGGCCGGACGGTTCAATACAGGAACTTGATTCGCGCGGATTTGCGATATGCAGGCTGGGTGACCTGATAAAACCGAAATTTTCAAATAAACAGGTCATGCTGTTTCCTGGCGACAAGCTTATCCTTTACACCGACGGCCTTGTGGAATCAAAAAACAGTGAGAAAAAGCCCTATTCCAAGGAACGCCTGAAGAGCCTCATATCACGGTACCACAACTGGGACGCAAAAATAATGACGCTGAAAATCCTTGAGGACGTAAAGCAATATTCTGAGAAAATAAATGACGATGTGACCATACTGACCCTGGAGGTTTCAAGGCCTTTCTATAATGAATATTCGTAAGGACTCCGGGTTTAAAAAGTTTTAAGGATGCATGAATAAACGGCAGTTAATCTGCGGCATATCATGTAATGTTGCCGTATCCAATGACTTTTGAAAAAAGTTTTCCCACTTGGCCAGCGTACAGGCTTTGTTTTAGGTTCGGGTGGGTTTAGAGACGCTTCATTGAACAGCCAGGGGTAGGAGGCCGGAAGCAGGCAAATGCGCATCACAGAGTGCTGCCGGGTCACGATGAAGGATTTTCTACTTTTGCGGCGAATATAACTGTAATATTAATTGTTGTGGCTGCATTAAAAAAACGCAAAGAATTATAGAATGGACCGGCAATACCGGCGGTGTCATAATTTATTTTGAGAGGTATAAAGCATGAAGAAGATTATATATGTAGTACCGGTTTTCATATTGCTGTTATTTGTGGGATGTGGTTCAAAATTAAGATTACCGGATAATCCAGTTGTATTTGACACAAAAGATAATGGCACATATATGTCAATAATCTGGGACGATAAGGAATATGTTCCGTATTGCGCATGTGACCCGTCGCAAGTTGGTGATTGCATTGGATATTACAAGAATGAAGATAGCATAGTATATGTATGTAAACTGAAAGGTCAATCAGAAGATGAATGGCTTGTAGACAATTTAGGGCTGGACAACTGCAACGAGTGTATGATTTTCAGGGAAAAGGATACCAAAAACATCCCCAGTGGCTTGTCTTCAGATTATGAGTGGAACAAATAGGCAAAGTTTAGTTTATAAGCGGCTAACACTAATGTTTTTTATATCTGTTTATCTTTGTAGTAGTCAAATAGTAATTTATTTATTAAATCGTCACATGCATAACAAATAATAAAAATCCGCCAATCATTTAGATTAGCGGATTTTTTGTGGAGCTGGAGGACGGACTTGAACCCCCGACCTGCTGATTACAAGTCAGCTGCTCTACCGACTGAGCTACTCCAGCCCGCTGGTGACCCCTAGGGGATTCGAACCCCTGTTACCGCCGTGAGAGGGCGGTGTCTTAGCCGCTTGACCAAGGGGCCGTTTTCATTGCCCGTCAGCCGGACAAAGTTTATTTTACTGGCTTCAGGCCAAGTTGTCAAGCTTTTTGCTCTTAATTTTATAACATTATACATTTAAGGCCAAAGGCAATGCCACGGCATGTCATGAATGCTTTTCAATCTTCCGCGAATATATAATAGATGGAATGTGCGACGGGGGTGCGCCTTGCTTCTTATCTCAGGCATTGCGGGCAGGTCCGGGGAAAAGCGCGAAATACTCTATAACGACGAGGTACGCCTGCTGGAGGAAAACCAGGGAAGGGTACTGGGCGTCACTTCCTGCTATCTTTACGAGATGCAGTTCAAAACATACGGCCGTTTTGAATCAGTAATGCTGGAAGTCCGTTTTTTAACTGAACTGGAATATGAATTTCTCGATGAAAACGGGATATGTCAACGGAAAATTAAAAAGCTGTCATGCAGAAAATACCTGTATCCTGTAATGAACGGCATTTCAGGAAATGCAGGGGAAAATGGCAGCCTTTTTCTGATACCGGTTATCAAGGATACGGCATACAGATATTCCATAACCGGTGACGGCACAGGAATAAGGCTGACTGTTAGCGCTTCGGTTGAATATTTTGCAACAGTGTCATACTATTCAAACATCTACGAATGCGGGAAGGAACAGCCGGAACCGGAAACGGTTCCCGGGACGGCCGGATGGCAGACAGTCTACGACAATATCCGTTTTGATGACATCCTTGCATGCCTTGAGAATTTTATCAGGCTTTTAAAAATCAAAGGCCTTTTCGGCGGATGTGAAAACGTATGGCAAGAAGCATATGACGAATCCCGAACAGAATCAGAAATGAAAGAGGAAAACGCCAGGTTCCGGGACAACGTCAAAAGCATGGAAGACGAAATCAAAGGGCTGAAGATGACGATAGCCGGGCTCAGGTCTGAGCTTAGGGAGCGGGATTACATAATAAACGGACTGCTTGAACTGCTGGACAAAAGCAGAAGGTTACAGCCGGATTAACGCTTCTATTATCCGGCACCCGCCAGGCTGCGGAAGGCCATTTTCATCGCGGTCACATATGCCAGATGAAGATGGCCGGTTTTCTCACAGCCTGATGACAGTCCGGCTTAAGTTAGCCAAAATTGGAGTTTAATCTGTCTGTTCCTGATAGTACAGCCTGACAAGCTCATCCCGCACAAGACCTTTTATATAGGCCAGCTGCAGGATTTTCTGCTGAAGAAGGAGCAGCTGAAGGACCAGAAGCTGTTGCTGGTTATTATCCATCGGCTTCACCTCCGAAGGGTTGTCCTGTATTATGGTATGCTCTGAAAAAACTCATGGTTACGTGGTTCAGAGTTCTGACATCCCCTGGACCACTATGTCCTGGTCGACACCGAGCTTTATGTGAATATCCTCATAAAGCATGAAATCAACTGCAGTAGTCCATATGAAGCTTTCCTCTCCGGCCGGTATGAGAACGGGCTCACCGACATCGGAGTCATATTTCAGGTTGGAAAGAATTATGGTGGACTGGAGTGTCGGGTTATCCAGCTCTGCAATGGTAATGCCGCTACCGAAAGCAGAAACGGGAAATGCCATCATGTATTCAAAGGCAGAAAAACTTCCGGATTCAGGTATGACGGAAAGCTTCTCTGATATATCTCCAGCATTCATATGCTGCGGAACGGGGGCCTTGCCGTCGCTGCCCAGAATGTTGCTGAATGCCAGGGTGATGCCCTCACGGTAGGAGCCAGGTGCCGAAAGCTGGCGCGGAAGGTTTATTACCATAAATTCACCGTTTTCATACTCCACAAGAAGAACAAGGCTGTAACGGTGGGTTATCCGGGACTTCCTTGTTCCTGTAACCGTATTTTTAGGATAATCGGGAAATACCGCTCTTTTGCAGAGTTTTACCGTTTTTACCGGATATCCTGCTTCAGACGATGGGGCCGGTTTTGAGCCGTAATTGATAATATAGAGACGAACAGGCAGTTTTTCCCGATGCCCAGATTCATCGGCCGGCTTTTCCTGCCAGAATGTGCTTACCTCCCTGAAAGCCTTTTTTCCAATTATCTGCCTGGCATAGATTTCAATATGCTGCCAGTCATATACAGAACTTACCTGCTCGGACATGACGGACACCTCCATGAAGCTCGCATGCTTCTTAAAATTCTTCTGCGCAGTTTTCTTCTTGCTCTGGTTTTTGCAGAGCAGGGCAGGTAATGCATGCCTTCGGCATCTGCAAGAAGCCGCTTTACGGAAATTATCATCCGTTCGGTTTCGTCAAGAAGGCGGAGGATTTCAGAAATATTGGGACAGTTTTTCTTTGTCCCATAATTATCAGTATGAATTGTGTCCGTGGCTTCACTCAGTAATGGTTCCTTCTGCTCGACATCCTGAACATCCTCACGTATTACGGGTTTCCAGCCCGTATTTATGTCCGGGCATGTAAAGCTGTCCATAGTGCTACCATCCCTGACCTCATGCCTCAGAACATTATATGAAACCCTTAAGGTCAGGCGTTCATCATGGAAAATTCTTGTTTTCGAAACTGTGTTCCTCTATAATGATATAGACTCGGCCGCACGGAAATATTGTGAATACTATTTTCAGATCAAAGAAAACTTTATCGGACTTTCATATTTGCAGAAAACAGCATTTCCGGGCAGGCAGAAGCGGTGGCAGAGGTGGAAAGATGAAGAAAAAAAGACCCTTTGGCTGTCTTTACATGATTATTTTCCTTATATCCCTTATATTGTTCTGGTACTGGCAGAACTTCACGCTTCAGACTACCAGTTACAGCCTTGTCTATGATGAACTGCCGAAGGGGTTTGACGGTTTCAGGATTGCACTTGTAAGCGATATGCACGGTGCCGAATTCTGTTACAGGAACAGCACCCTTGCCTCGCGTATCCGGAAATTTGACCCGGACATTGTTGTCTGCACCGGTGACATGATAAGTTCCCATGCCAAAGACGGGGATGCCTTTCTTGATTTTCTGGATGAAATCGGGGGTCAGTATCCCGTTTACATGTGCCTTGGCAACCATGAGCAGATTGCCAGATGGTACGAACTTGAAAGCGAATCGGAATACGGCTACGATTCCTTTATTAACAGCGTGAAGCAGGCCGGAGTCCACATACTGGACAACGAAACCGAAATCCTCGAAAAAAACGGGGACAGGATAAATATCAGCGGCCTGACCTTGGAACTCTACCATTATTCCCGCAGGGATGAACCTTATGCTGATGACAACCTTCTTCTGAAAACAGAGTATATAAAGGACATGCTAGGAAGCGCAGCCGGCGGCTTTCAGCTTCTTCTTGTCCATAATCCGTCATATTTTGACGAATATGCCGAATGGGGAGCTGACCTCGTCCTTGCAGGACACATGCACGGCGGAATCGTGAGAATCCCGTTCAAGGGAGGCCTTCTTTCTCCCGAACATGTTTTCTTTCCGGAATACGATGCAGGTCTCTTCGAGAAGGGCTCAAGCCGGATGATAGTAAACCGTGGTCTTGGCAATTCAGGGTTTTATTTCAGGATTTTCAACAGGCCGGAGCTTACCGAAATCACCTTGTCGACAGGAACCGCAAAAGGAAGTCATTAACTGGAAATTGTTGTTGAATGTGCTTCCGCTGTCTGGTAGAATTTAGCTAAAGATAGTATTGGAGGCGATTTCATGGGAGATTTCAAATATTGCCCCTACTGCGGAAGCAACATTCCTTCTGAAGCGGCTTTTTGCCCCTACTGCGGCAAAAGGCAGGAATTGACAGCCGGAGAACCCGAACAGTCTCATAAAAGTAGCATAGATATGACAACACAGGGAACCGTTTCTCCCGAAACAGTTTCCGGTGCAACCGGGGCAGGCAGCATTTCCGGGACGCAATCCGGTGAAACACCGTCCGCTGCTGAAATGACAAAGACCAACAACACCGCTTGCGAAAACAATGAAACAAACAATACCACTGCCGACGGCCAGCAACCGCAGACCTTCCTGAAACCTGAAAATGTTCAGCAACCATATCCCGGCGAAATCAGCCATCCACAGCAGCATGAATTCCGGCAGCCGGCCGGGTACGTGCAGCAGGATGCCCCGCAGAAACCAAAAAAGAGGTTCCCATGGTTTTTTGCCGTGTTATGGGCAGGTACGCTGGTATTTATTGGCATCTGGGTATACATGTGGTTTACATATCCGAATCAGGCATACAATAACCCGCTAAATAACCTCACTGCGGATACCTTCAGAATACTTGCCCCTGTGGTGACGGCCATACTCCTTATATATACCCTCAACCTCAGGATTGTGACAAAGAAGCTGAAGGCAATTCCCACCATAATTCTTATCCTTACCATTCTGTTCAGCGTTTTCATGTTCCTGTCCTTCGAGCTTGTTGACGGCGACTGGGCCCATGACATGATAAAACCGGTAACTGAACTGTTCTTCGAATTTGAATAGCCTTCAAAGACCCGCAAGGGTCTTTATTTTTGCCTGTGTGCAATGTATAATCATCTGGTACTGAAGCAGAAAAACAGGGGGGCACCGGTATGAGTGATGTGCTGAACAGGTACTGCAAAATGGCCCTGGAACTGGGAGCCGAACATGCAGTACCTTTCAAGGTCGACCAAATCGTTTTTGATTCGAGAACCATACTAAAATGCATGTTCGGCTGCGCAGACTGGGGGTTCGGCCTTACGTGCCCGTCCCGGAAGGGATCGCTGATGCCGTGGGAATATGAGAAGATATTTAAAAGATATGAGGGAGGCATCATAATACATTCCAATGACAAAAAGAAATCCCAGGACATCTCGTTCGAAATAGAGAGAAGGGCCTTCCTGGACGGCTATTACTTTGCATTTTCGCTGAGCGACTGCGCCCTTTGCGAGAAATGTGCAGGCTTTTCCGGGGGAAGGTGTGCAAATCCAAAAAAGGCACGGCCGGCCTTTCACAGTGTAGGCATAGACGTGTTCAAAACGGTGAGGCAGTTCGGACTTCCTCTGGAACCGCTGAGGAATGTAAACGACCAGCAGAACTGGTATTCTGCAGTATTCATATATTGAAGCTGACAGCACGGTCAGAGACGGCTAAAAACCTGATTTACAGGCATGAGAGGTAAGAGAATGCATGTTTTATGCCATATACGGCAATATGATTCCAAAAATAAATGCAGAAAATGCATTTTGGCTCTTGATTCTCGGAAGAATTTCATGTATACTTGATTATGCTGACCGGCCCGGTAAAAACAAGGGCCGGCGATGACGTGCGAAAGTGGTGGAATTGGCAGACTCGCTAGATTCAGGTTCTAGTGTCCGCAAAGGACGTGCGGGTTCGAATCCCGCCTTTCGCACCAGGGCTTCCAAGGGGAATCTTCCTTGGAAGCTTTTTTGTTGCCATTGCATGTTTCAGGAAAGGGTACTGTCAGTCTCTGACATCGGTTTTGATGACCTTGAATCACGGTACTTCTATGGACTGTTGTTTATGCTGCCACCGGAAAAAGCGGCAATTCGGCCTTCTTCGGTCAGTTTACTGATGTAAAGCATGTTGCCGTATGCAGGCCCAAAGCAATCAACCGTCTCCTGTTTGTCGCCTGAAAGCATGATAAGCTCCCTTACGCCATTTTCCCGAGCCTCTGAATGTTTTTCCGGATGCGCGGCCTTATCGCATCACGTATCCCCATCAGAACCTTGAACTTTCCGTAAACCGATGCAAGGGCAGGCGAGTGCGCCATGTTCTTGAGATTTTCAGGAATTCTTATATTTTCTGATGATTATTCTTGAACATCGTTTCAGAATATGTCACGGTGCCGGCGTGGCCCTGCCTGCTGCAATTTTTCTGAAAAAAATCAGACAAGGTGAAAAACGAGCTGTAATTATAAATGGGCAGCGGGGAAAAGCTGCCATAATAATAACAAGACAAATCTCATGACACAATATAGTGAATGCAAGGGAGAACGGGATGAAGAAAAGGGTCATCATTATCATAATCATCGCAGCTATTGCAGTTTTTGCGGCTGTAAAAATCCTGGGAAAGGACAGAAGCGGGGCTCTCACTGTTAAGGTGGCGGAGGCCCGGACGGGAGACATCCAGTCCTGGCTTTCAACAAACGCGCTTATCCAGTCCGACGATGTGAAAAGCTATTACGGGACCTCCGGGCTTAAGGTGACTAAAGTGCATGTGGAGGTGGGAGATAAGGTAAAGAAAGGCGATGTCCTGCTGGAATACGATATCTCCGACCTTGAAACAGCGCTGAAGCAGGCTGAGATACAGTACGACAACGCGCTTCTGAACCTTCAGGATTTAATGAACCAGAAAAAGGACATAGAAGACAAGATGGCAGATTTGGAAGCGGAAATACTGAGGCTTGACGGCAGCGACGATCCGCAGGATGTGGCAAATCTTCAGACCCTGATTCAGAAAAGGGATTCCATGCAGACCATATCTGACGAACAGATAAAACAGCTGAACAATTCGGTATCGCTTGCCAAAATAAGCCTCGATTCGGCAAGGTCCAAGCTCAATGAAGTAAAGGGCGGGCTTGTTGCCGACATTGACGGCACCGTAACCGCCGTTAATGCAGTGGAAGGCGCCACACTTGCCATGGCTCAGCCTGCAGTTATCGTTCAGAACCTTGACCGGCTGAAAGGTGTCATTTACCTTGGCAAATATGATGCGGCAAAAATCAAGGTCGGGCAGAAGGCAATACTGGAATATTCAGGGAATGAATATGAGGGAGTTGTCTCATTTATCAGCCCTGCCGCTTCAAGGGATTTGACTTCACAGAATGCAACCCTGATGGCTGAAATAGATATTATTAACCCTGATGAACATTTGAAGGTGGATTTTGACGTGAATGCTGACATCCTGGTGGGCGAGGCAGAGGATGTGCTGAAGATTCCGGTGGAATGCATCAGGTATGACAAGCAGAACAACACGTCGGTCTTTGTCGTGGAGAACGGTGTTGCCAGACTGAAGCAGGTAACTTTAGGACTTCAGTCCGAATCAGAGGTCGAGATACTGGAAGGTATTAGCCCGGGCGACAAGGTGATTCTAAATCCCTCCGCCGATCTCACCGACGGAATGCCTGTCGTGGCGGAAGGGGCTGGCCAATGACACCGATGATTCTGACCGAAAACATTACGAAGGTATACAAGAACGGCTCCATACAGCTTGCTGCGCTAAACGGAATATCGCTTCAGGTCGCACCCGGCGAATTTGTTGCTGTAATGGGGCCGTCCGGATGCGGTAAATCTACATTGATGAACATATTGGGATGTCTTGATAAAATGACGTCAGGACGTTATATCCTTAACGGAAAGGATGTTTCCACTCTCGACGGGAATGAACTGGCACGAATCCGCAACAAGGAAATAGGATTCATATTCCAGTCATTCAATCTTCTGCCCAGGATGACCATCTTGGAGAATGTGGAACTGCCCATGGTCTATGCCGGCGTACCGTCGAAGGAAAGGCGCGAGAGAGCCCTTGAAGCCCTTGAGAAGGTCGGTCTGGCAGACAGGATAAAGCACCGCCCCAACGAGATATCGGGCGGACAGCGCCAAAGGGTGGCAATTGCCAGGGCAATAGTGAACAATCCGTCCATCATACTTGCCGACGAGCCTACCGGAAATCTGGACACGAAGGCTACCGTTGAAATAATGAAGATTATCCAGAAACTTAATGATGACGGTGCAACTATCCTTATGGTGACCCATGAGCCCGACGTGGCGAATTTTGCCAGAAGGATAATACGCATGAGGGACGGCTCTATAACAGACGATTATCCGGTGGAGAACCGTACTGTTTTATAAGGGAGGTGGGGAGATGAATATACTTGAAAACATCAAGATGGCTCTTGACAGCATCTGGTCCAACAAAATGCGTTCATTCCTCACCATGCTCGGCATCATAATAGGAATCAGTTCGGTTATAGCGGTGGTATCCCTTGGCCAGGGCGGACAGATGATAATAACCGGTGAATTCGAAAAGATTGGGACTAACACGGTTACAATAGACGTGAATGATGACAAGGCAGAAGACAGCGATTATATAACCTACGAAGACGTAAATCAGCTGAAGGAGAAAATCGAATATATCCGTTACGCCACACCTATCGTTCAGGTCGCAGGGCAGGCCAGCACGTCGTCAAAGACCAAAACGGCCATCATTGTGGGGGGAAGCAGCGATATCTTCCAGGTGGAAAACAGCGAAATCATGTTCGGCAGGTTCTTCAATGACATTGAATATGAAGAAGGCAAGGCTGTGGCGGTGGTAGACAGCACTACAGCCAAAAACCTTTTCGGAATGGAAGACGTTACAGGAATGACGATGGATGTGGGTCCAAAAACGGGCCAGAGAACCGTCACTGTCATCGGCGTTGTGAAAAGCGAATACGACATATTTGCCGATATGGCCGACGAGGACTATATACCGGCTGTAGTCTACATGCCGGCCACAACCGTCAGTCATATTTTTTCACTTGATGAGACCACGTCCAGGGTCATATTCATGGCGGACAGCAATGAAAATATCGAATCGGCAGGAAACCTGGCAAAGAATCTTCTTGAGAACAGGCACGGCAACCGCGGAAGGGACGTGTACAAGGCTGAAAATGTCATGAAACAGCTGGAACAGATTAATACCGTTATCAGCATATTTACAACATTTGTTGCCGCCGTGGCAGCCATCTCCCTTATAGTGGGCGGTGTGGGCGTAATGAACATCATGCTGGTCTCTGTCACCGAAAGGACACGCGAGATAGGCATAAGGAAAGCCATAGGAGCCAGAACAGGCCATATCCTGTTCCAGTTTCTCACTGAATCAGTGATAATATCGTCCATAGGAGGCATTTTAGGCCTGATTTTAGGCATTGCCGGAGCATACGGCATCGGAAAGCTTGCGGGAATAACACCGCATGTATCGCCGGGTACGGTGATAATCGCAATTCTTTTCTCATCGGCTGTAGGAATTTTCTTCGGAATCTATCCTGCGAGGAAGGCTGCAATGCTTGATCCCATTGAAGCCTTAAGGTATGAATAATTCCCTACAGCATTCTCCCGTCCCTAAAAATTGAAACAGGCTGCAGCAAAGCGGCCTGTTTCATATTTTTATATGTTTTTCTCTGAATCTTCTTAGGTGAAAAACAGCAAATGCGGCCCAAAATTATTATCAGGTGCTAATTTATATATAATTCCGCCCTTTTCCTTGTATACAAAAAACAATTGTATTATAATTCTTTTTGTGTGACTGGATATTATATTAAATAATGTATAGTGTGTAGTGTGTACATTCGAAAGGAGTTAATTTGTCATGGGGGACTTTCTTACTCGAATTACTGAACGTGCAAGACTCGACAAGAAGACCATAGTCTTGCCTGAAAGCACGGACAAACGCGTCCTGAAGGCAACCGAAATCATACTGAAACAGGGATTTGCAAATGTTGTACTGGTAGGGGATGAAGACGAAATCAAATCCAAGGCGGAAGGAATGGATATTTCAGGAGCCAGGATAGTCAATCCCCTGAAATCGGATAAATTTGAAGATTACTGCAACACGTTCTATGAACTGAGAAAACACAAGGGAATGACCATCGAAAAAGCACGCGAAATCATGAAGGACCCGCTTTACTGGGGCGTCATGATGGTCAAGAAGGATGAAGCAGACGGCATGGTGGCAGGAGCCGTCAATTCAACGGCAAATACTTTAAGACCGGCACTTCAGATTCTTAAAACCGCTCCCGGCGTAAAACTTGTTTCAGCATTCTTCATTATTTGCGTTCCCAATTGCGAATACGGCCATCACGGAACATTTCTCTACGCAGACAGCGGTCTTGTTGAAAATCCCAATGCTGAGGAATTAGCTGAAATAGCCGTTTGTTCCGCAGCCACATTCAAGAATCTCGTGGAAGCGGAACCCAAAGTGGCCATGCTTTCATATTCCAGCTACGGCAGCGCAAAGAGCGAACTGACCGAAAAAGTGGTGGAAGCCACAAGGATTGCTAAGGAAAAGGCTCCTCAGTATCTTATTGACGGTGAGCTTCAGGTTGACGCGGCAATTATTCCTGAGATTGCAAGGACAAAAGCGCCCGGAAGCCCTCTGAAGGGTCAGGCAAACGTGCTGATATTCCCTGACCTCAATGCCGGCAACATCGGATACAAGCTTACCCAGAGACTGGCCAAGGCAGAGGCTTACGGACCTATAACCCAGGGTATCGCAAAGCCCGTAAACGACCTGTCCAGAGGCTGTTCTGCCGAGGATATAGTGGGAGTGGTCGCCATTACCGCCGTTCAGGCTCAGATGAATAAGAAATAATAAAAATCAAACAAAGGGGACAGGACACGATGAAAGTACTCGTTATCAACGCAGGCAGCTCATCCCTTAAATACCAGCTCATCGATATGGACGGGGAAAATGTGCTGGCGAAGGGCCTGTGCGACAGGATAGGCCTTCCCGGATCGGTCATAAAGCACAAAACCCATGACGGCAGGTCCATAATAAAGGAAGTAGTTATGAAGAATCATCTGGACGCCATCAGGCAGCTTATCGATGTGCTGACCGATGAACAGGTGGGCGTTATCAAATCTCTTGATGAGATAAATGCCGTCGGCCACCGCGTTGTTCATGGAGGCGAGAAGTTCTTCAGCTCAGTCCTTATCGATGACAAGGTCCTCAAAACCATCGAAGAGTGCGGAGAACTTGCACCGCTCCATAATCCGCCAAATGTAACCGGCATCAGGGCCTGCAGCGAAATACTGAAGGGAGTGCCGCAGGTTGCAGTGTTTGACACCGCATTCCATCAGACCATGCCGAAGAAGGCTTATATCTATGCACTGCCGTATGAGTACTATGAAAGGTACAAGCTGCGCAAATACGGATTCCACGGTACATCCCACAAGTATGTTTCAGAACGCGCGGCTGCGCTGCTGAACAGGCCTTATGACCAGCTGAAGATTGTTACCTGCCATCTTGGAAACGGTTCCAGCATCACCGCTGTGGACTGCGGCAGGAGCGTGGATACTTCCATGGGCTTCACTCCGCTTGACGGTGTTCCTATGGGCACACGCTGCGGAGCCATCGATCCGGCGGTGGTAACCTTTATAATGAACAAGGAAAGGCTTTCCACCGAGGAAATGGACTACATCATGAACAAGAAGTCGGGTGTGCTTGGCATTTCAGGTGTCTCCAGCGACTTCAGGGATTTGGACAAGGCCGTGGAAGAGGGCAACGAGCGTGCAGAACTCGCCCTTGATGTCTTCGCATACCACGTGAAGAAGCTGATAGGCGCTTATGCATGCGCCATGGGCGGTCTTGACGCCGTGGTGTTCACTGCAGGTATCGGCGAGAACAATCCCGAGCTTCGCCAGAAAATCTGTTCCAATCTTGATTTCCTTGGCATAAAGATTGACCCTGAAAAGAACAAGGTACGGGGCGTTGAAGCGGACGTAAGCACCGACGATGCCAGGGTGCGCGTTCTTGTCATACCGACAAACGAGGAGCTTGCAATAGCAAAGGAAACCATACGTCTTATCAAGTAAATTTCCTGCAGTTGTCATCCGGATGTAATGATTGACAAAGAATGGGCTTGATATTAAAATCTAAGGATAAAGGGTAAGACCCTTTATCCTTTTTTATTATCTGCAAAGCATCAGGTTTGCAGTTGGCGACGGCAGACATATTTATTAATGTCGTCGCGTTTTTGTAATACCGGCCCTGGCCCTGAATTTCTGTCCGCATTGTTTCCTTTATGCCGGGAATATGCCGGGCCAACTGACAATCCGAAGATGAAAGGCAAGGTATCAAATTATGAAGGTTTGCAAGTTTGGCGGAACTTCAATGGCAAGTGCCGAACAAATTCGGAAGGTATGCTCCATAATAACCTCCGACCCTGAAAGAAGGGTTGTTGTGGTTTCAGCACCGGGAAAGCGCTTCGATTCCGACATCAAGGTCACCGACCTTCTCATTGAATGCACTGAAAGATTCCTGAAAGGTGAAGATTACGAAGAGGTCCTGAGCAAAATAGTTTCCCGGTACAGGGAAATTGCGGACGGTCTCGGCCTTGGCAGCCAGATTGTGGTTGACATTGAGAATAACCTGAGAACCAGGCTTCAGATGGGTTACGATTCAGATGAAAAGCTGATGGACAGGATGAAGGCCGCAGGTGAGGACAATGCTGCAAAGCTTCTGGCATCATATCTAAAATTCATCGGATACCAGGCCAAGTATCTCAATCCCAAGGACGCCGGTCTTTTCCTCAGCGACGAATACGGCAATGCCAGAGTGCTTCCCCAGTCTTACAAGAATCTGCAGAAAATTAAATCCATGAACGGCATAATTGTTTTCCCCGGATTCTTCGGCTATTCCCTTTCCGGGGATGTGGTAACATTCCCCAGAGGCGGCTCTGACATAACGGGGTCCATACTTGCGGCCGCCCTTGAAGTGGATGTTTACGAGAACTTCACTGATGTAAATTCCGTATTTGCCGCAAGCCCCAAGCTTATAGAAAACCCGAAACCAATCTCGGTTCTTACATACCGCGAAATGCGCGAACTTGCCTATGCAGGTTTCTCCGTACTTCATGAAGAAACCCTTGAGCCTGTCTACAAAAAGAAGATTCCTGTTAATATCCGCAACACCAACAATCCGGACGCTCCCGGAACCCTCATCACTCCGACCAGGGACGAAACCTCGTCACCGGTCGCCGGAATTGCAGGCGAAAAGGGATTCTGCAGCATCAACATCCACAAGTACATGATGAACAGGGAGATAGGGTTCGGCCGTAAAGTTCTCCAGATTCTTGAGGAAGAATTCGTTCCCTTCGAGCACATGCCTTCGGGCATCGACGATATATCGGTCATCATAAAGAGGCAGTACATGGATGACGAAAGAAAGAGCCGCATTATGGAGAGGATTGCCAATGAGCTGCGGGTGGACAGCGTCGACATAGAATATGACCTTGGCCTGGTTATGGTGGTGGGCGAAGGCATGATGCATACGGTAGGCATTGCGGCAAGAGTCACAAGGGCCCTTGCCAGAAACGGAATAAACATAAGGATGATAAACCAGGGCTCATCGGAAGTAAGCATCATGATAGGCGTGGCTGAAGATGATGTTGATAAGGCTGTCATTTCAATTTACGACGAATTTTTCAGGTGAGGCGGGCGCAGAGAATCAAAAAATGGTAGTACGGTAGTAAGGAGATGATATTATGATTCTTGTGCTAAAGCCCGGAACAACGGAAGAGCAGCAAAGGGAACTCATAAATGAAATTGAACGGCTTGGACTCAAGGTTCATGTTTCAACAGGCGAGCAAACCACCATCATCGGCCTGATAGGCGATGTATCAAAAATCAATCCGTATGCTCTGGCTTCCCATGAGATTGTGGCCAAAACCCTGAGGGTGAATGAACCGTTCAAAAAGGCCAACCGCATGTTCAAGCCGGAAGATACGGTAATTGAGGTCCGTGGCAGAAAGATAGGGGCAGGCCATTTTGCCATGATAGCCGGTCCCTGTTCGGTGGAAAGCGAGGAACAGATAATAAGCATAGCCCGCGCCCTCAAGAAGGCAGGTGCCACATTTTTAAGAGGCGGCGCCTACAAGCCGAGGACATCCCCTTACAGCTTCCAGGGGCTCGGCATCGAAGGGCTGGAACTTCTTAAAACAGCCGGAAAGGAAACAGGACTTCCCATCGTGTCTGAGATAATGTCCACGGAGGTTCTTGACAGGTTTGTCGAGGATGTGGACATCATCCAGGTCGGCGCCAGGAACATGCAGAATTTTGTACTGCTGCGGGAACTGGGAAGAACCAGAAAACCGATTCTTCTGAAGCGCGGCCTATCGGCCACATATGAGGAATGGCTGATGTCGGCGGAGTACATAATGAGCGAGGGAAATGAGAATGTGATACTCTGCGAGCGCGGAATCCGCACATTCGAGACGTATACCAGAAACACCCTCGATTTGAGCGCGGTTCCGGCCATAAAACGCCTCAGCCATCTGCCGATAATCATAGACCCCAGCCATGGGACGGGCAAAGCGTGGATGGTTCCGCCAATGTCAAAGGCAGCAGTGGTGTCAGGTGCGGACGGGCTTATAATCGAGGTTCACAACAATCCAAAATGTGCGTTAAGTGACGGGGAGCAGTCCATCACACCTGATGACTATGCCGCCCTTGTTCCTGACCTCAGGAAACTCGCCGGATTTGAGGGCCGGAGCATAGAATTTTGACAGCAAGCTATTACGGAAGCATCGCAGGACGGTAGGAGGAATTTATGGTTCAGGTCAGGGTAAATACGCCTTCAAAGGCATATGATATTGAGATTGAGACAGGTCTGTTAAAGAGGCTGCCGCAGATATTCAGAAAACGCTATTACGGCAGGCGCATCGCGCTTATCAGTGATGACAGGGTTTTTGAGCTGTACGGAAAATCCTTCGTACATAAACTTCAGGAACAGGGCTTTGAAACCGTTGTTTTTACCTTTCCTGAAGGTGAGGAACATAAAAACATCAGAACGGTTGAAAAAATATACTGCACTCTTGCAGACGCATCCTTCACGCGAAGCGACTATGTAGTGGCCCTGGGAGGCGGCGTAACCGGCGACATAGCAGGATTTGCCGCTGCCACGTTTCTAAGGGGCCTTGGCTTCATACAGATTCCTACAACACTTCTCGCAATGATTGACAGCAGCGTAGGCGGAAAAACGGCAGTGGACATGGAGCAGGGCAAGAACCTCATCGGGGCATTCTATCAGCCCGATGCGGTATATACCGACCCGGGCCTTCTTGATTCACTTGATGACCGGCTTTTTTCTGACGGTCTTGCAGAACTTGTAAAGCACGGTCTCATCCGCGACAGGGAACTCTTCGAAAGGCTGGAGATGCTGGGAGAAAGAACAAGCATAGCTCCGCATCTTGAGGATTTAATCAGCACAAGCTGCCGGATAAAGGCATCCGTAGTTGAACAGGACGAGCATGACAACGGTATAAGGCAGATACTCAACTTCGGCCATACCATAGGCCATGCCGTAGAAAAGGTCCGGCATTACCGCGGAATTACCCACGGCGAGGCGGTTGCTGTCGGAATGGTCTTTATCACACGGATGACCGAAAGGCTCGGGCTCACAAGACGGGGCACGGCGGACCGCATATCACAGACATTGGCGTCATTTCATCTTCCTGTTGCCATGCCTTCCGATATACGCCCTGAAGATCTGGCAAAGGCAATCATGATAGACAAGAAATCGCGTTCCGGGACCATTACTGTGGCATATCTTCGCGATATAGGCGACTGCTGCCTTGTAAAATGGAGTTTTAAAGAACTGGAGGATAATCTTTTTGCCGAGTTTAAGAATTGAACCTGCCAGGCTTTCGGGCAGGATATTCGTCCAGCCGTCAAAAAGCATGACCCACAGACTTCTGTTTTGCGCGCTTCTAGCACAGGGCACAAGCTGCATTGACAATGTGGTCCTTTCCGATGACATAAAGGCAACACTCAACGCCTGTGAGGCGCTCGGAGCAGAGGTAAGGATTGAGAAAAGCACGGCCTTTGCCGGAAGAAGACAGGTAGTCATTTCATCCGGCGGCTTTGTAAGGCCTGTCCGTTCTGTGATTGACTGCATGGAGTCCGGTACTACGGCAAGGTTCGTAATACCTGTAAGCAGGCTTTGTGATTTGCCTGTCACTGTAACCGGAAAGGGCAGGCTTGTAACCCGCCCGTTTGATGTATACAGGGAGCTTCTGCCGGCCAAAGGCGTCGAATATTCCGATAAGGGCGGAAAGATGCCCATAAGCCTTAAAGGAAGGCTGGTTCCGGGCGACTATGAACTTCGCGGCGATGTGAGCTCACAGTTTATATCGGGCCTTCTTCTGGCCCTGCCTTTTCTTGACGGAGACTCGGCTGTCAGAATCACCGGGCCGCTCGAGTCCCGGCCATATGTGGCAATGACTGTTGATGCTCTTGAAAGGTTCGGAATAAAGATAGAACACTCCGGAGATTTCCGCCTTTTCAGAATTCCGGGCAGACAGCATGCAAAGGCCTGCTCGCTTGCAGTGGAAGGGGACTGGTCCCAGGCAGCTTTTTTCTGCATTCTTGGCGCAATAAGCGGCGAAATTGCCATAGAAGGGCTTGATAAGGCCTCGCTACAGGGAGACAGGATTATATTTGATATTGTCCGTGAAATGGGTGCGGATGCCGTATGGGACAAAAATGTCCTGAGAGTAAGGCCGGGAATACTCAGAAGCATACAGGTGGATGCATCCCAGTGTCCCGATTTGGTACCTGCAGTCGCGGCAGGCGCGGCGCTTTGCCCGGGAAAATCATGCATAACTAATGCAAAGAGGCTGAGGCTCAAGGAGTCGGACCGCCTGCATGCGGTGGCAAGCGAGCTTGGCAAGCTTGGCGCATGCGTGGAGGAAGAGCCTGACGGGCTTGTAATACAGGGTGTAAAACGGTTAAAAGGCGCTACCGTGGACGGCTGGAACGACCACAGGATAGTAATGGCCCTGGCCGTTGCCTCGTCCTGTGCCGAGGGATGTGTTGAAATAAAGGGTCATGATGCCGTTTCCAAGTCATATCCCGGGTTCTGGGACGATTTCAGGCGTCTGGGAGGAAGGATATATGAGCAGCATATGGGGTGATAGGCTTAAAATATCTCTGTTCGGTGAATCCCACGGGCGGGCGGTCGGAATTGTGGTAGACGGTTTTCCGCCGGGAATGCATGTGGACTTTGAAAGAATCAGGCTTGAGATGGAAAGAAGAAGGCCGCGGTCCGCTGTTTATTCCACAAGGAGAAAGGAAGCCGACAATGTTGAAATACTGAGCGGCATTTATCGGGACAGGACCACCGGGACACCGATATGCGCAATAATAAGGAACAGCGACACCAGGTCCCGGGACTATGAGCTTACAAGCCACCTTGCCAGACCGGGACATGCCGATTATACGGGATTTGTGCGTTTCGGAGGATTCAACGATTTCAGGGGCGGCGGGCATTTTTCGGCCAGACTCACAGCACCGCTTGTATTTGCCGGCGCTCTTGCACATCAGTTCCTCGAAGCAAAGGATGTATTCATCGGAAGCCATATTTACAGCATAGGCAGCATCACTGACACACCCTTTGACATGACAGGTGTATCCAGGGAACAACTTGAGAATCTGAGAAGAATGGAGATACCGGTCATCAATGATTCATGCATTCCGGATTACCTTCAGCTTATTGACGAGGCGAGAAGGGATACTGATTCGGTGGGCGGCATAATTGAGACGGCAGTAACAGGCCTTCCGGCAGGACTTGGGACGCCCTTTTTCGGCAATGTGGAAGGAAAGCTTTCCTCCATACTTTTTTCCATACCGGCGGTGAAGGGCGTTGAATTCGGTGCAGGCTTTGCCATAACCAGGATGCGCGGAAGCGAGGCCAACGACAGCTTCTACATGGACGGCAGCCGGGTCCGTACCAGGACCAACAACAACGGCGGAATAAACGGAGGAATAACCAACGGCATGCCGGTAATTTTTCGCGTGGCCTTAAAGCCCGTATCATCAATATCGAAAATCCAGGACACCATCGACATGGAAAAAATGGAAGATGCAAAACTTGAGATAAAGGGAAGGCACGACACCTGCATAGTGCCCAGGGCTGTGCCCGTCGTGGAAGCCGCCTGCGCCATAGCGCTGTGTGATATTTACCTGATGCAGTTCGGAAACGCACATATCTGAATTTGACTGAAACTGCCTGCATGGGAGGAACATAAAGCCATGTCACAGAAGGAAGACATCAGTTCCATAAGAAAGGAAATCGATGAGATAGATGAGGGCATAACGCAGCTTCTTGAAAAAAGGATGGACTGTGTGCGAAAAATTGCGGAATACAAGATGAAAACCGGAATGTCCGTTTTTGACCCGTTGCGCGAAAAGGCCATACTGGAACGGATATCGTCCCGTGTCAGTAATTCCGAATACAGGGAATCCGTAAAATCGGTTTATTCAGCCATCCTGAATGCTTCACGGGATTTTCAGGAAAGTGTGATGGCGGAAGGCTACGGCATGCACTCCGCGAAATTCGGCCTTCTGGGTGAAAAGCTATCCCACAGCCTTTCGCCAGAGATTCATTCGGAAATATTCAGGAAACTCGGTATCAATGCTTCATACAACATTATAGAGATAAAGCCTGAGAAGCTTCCGGGGGTTCTTGATGAACTAAAGTCCCGCGGATACATTGGAATCAACGTGACCATCCCTTACAAAAAAGAAATAATGGAATATCTGGATACATTGTCTGACGAGGCTTCACGAATAGGAGCCGTCAACACAGTATGCCTTAAAGACAGGTATGAGGGCTACAACACGGATTACTACGGCTTTGGCATGGCCCTTGAGAAGTACGGCATTAAAGCCGCAGGCGCAAGATGCGCGGTACTCGGAAGCGGAGGTGCGGCAAGGGCGGTGGTTACATATCTTGAAGACCATGGGGCCGGAGCCGTAACCATAGTATCCCGAAATCCCGAAGGCGCTGCAGCAAAGTTTCCCGGGTTTTCCTGCACGGATATTGCCTCATTTTCGGCAGACGGCTTTGACATAATTATAAACGCCACGCCCGTGGGAATGTATCCCGATTCGGAAAAAAGCCCGATAAAAAAGGAACAGCTAAAAGGTGCCGGCTTTGTCATGGACCTGATATATAACCCACCGAAAACGGTTCTTCTGCGCTATGCAGAAGAACTGGGAATTCCGTGCTCCAACGGTCTTTACATGCTTGTTGCCCAGGCGGTAAAGTCCGAAGAGATATGGCAGGGAAGAACACTGGACAAATCCTTCATATCCGGAATTGCGGAGAAAATGGGTGATGCCTTATGAAGCAAAACATCGTGCTAACCGGAATGTCCGGATGCGGTAAAACGACGGTGGGGGAGCAACTGGCCCGCGAACTTGGCATGCCTTTTATGGATACTGACGCAATGATAGAGGAAATGTACGGCCCCATACCGGAACTGTTTGAAAAGGGAGAAGAATTTTTCCGTGACGCCGAAAGCAGAATTGTATCCCGCGTATCTTCGTTGGAAGGCGTCATAATCGCGACCGGCGGCGGAGTTGTGCTCAGGGAGAAAAACATCAGGCTTCTTAAGAAAAACGGAATAATCATCTTTATTGACAGGCCGGCAGCCTACATTGCCGAAAGCATTGACTTTTCAAAGCGGCCGCTTCTGAAGGGCGGGCCCGAGGCACTCTATGAACTTTCGGAAAAGCGTCATCCTCTCTATATGGCCTGCTGCGATTACCGTGTAGTTTCAGACAATGATTTGTCCCACACTGTAAACGCCATTCTGGAAATATTGAGAGACTGTGGTTTTATAACCCCCCGAAAAACATATAAATGACACTGGTAGTACAAAATCGGGGATGCCGGTTTGAAAGCAAGGGACCTTTTGTATCTTCTGGCCTTCATCCTTATTCTCAATCTTGTTTTCGGACAGCTGTTCGGACCGCGCGGCAAGTCTTCGGAAAGTCCTGTCATTTCAGCATCATCCGATATTCCCGCCGAAACGGTTATATATAAAAATAAGCTTTATACTGATTCGGAAGGACAGGAACAAATAACAGCCGTATCGGCTGTGCCATCCATAAACGCACGTTCTGCATGCGTCATCGATTTCGAAACCGGAACCGTGCTTTATGAAAAGAACGCATATGTCAAAAGGCCCATGGCCAGCACAACAAAGATAATGACAGCCATACTTGCCATTGAAAACTGCCCCCTGGACGCCCAAGTACCCATAAGCGGCAGGGCGGCCGGCATGGGCGGCTCTGTCATGGGTCTGAAGGCAGGCTCCATCGTCAGCATGGAGGACCTGCTGTATGGACTTCTGCTGGCGTCCGGAAACGATGCCGCAGTCGCCATAGCCGAGTACTGCGGCGGAAGCGTTCAGGATTTCGTCAGCATGATGAACGAAAAGGCAAAGGAAATAGGTGCGTATGAGACAAACTTTGCAAATCCCCACGGCCTTGACGCAGAAGGGCATTATACAACGGCCTATGACCTTGCCAAAATAGCCCGCTATGCGCTTCAGAACCCTGTCTTTAACAAAATCGTGAAAACAAGGGAATACTATTTTGACGGAAGGGTGCTTAAAAATACCAACGAAATGCTTGAACTCTATGAAGGCGCAGACGGCGTCAAGACCGGATATACCGGACTTGCAGGAAGATGCCTTGTAACATCCGCCACAAGAAACAACATACGTCTCATTTCCGTAGTCCTGTTCTGCGATTCGAAAAGCATGCGGGCCCAGAGCAGCATGAAGATTCTTGATTATGCTTTTGAGAATTACAGTTACGTGGAGCTTCTCAACAGCGGCGTCATAATGGGCAGGGTCCCCGTAAGGCGCGCTCGTTCAACCGATTCCATAGATGCAGGCGTAGCCAGGGACGTAAAGGCCATATTGAAGAATCAGGAGATAGACATGCTCTCCACCAGGGTTTCACTTCCGGCCGAAATTCAGGCACCCGTGCGCAAGGGTACCATCCTTGGGACGGTTTCGGTATACAGGGGCGACGAGATAATAGGCGAAAGCCCCCTCATAGCCATGGAAAGTGCCGAAAGGAAAGTATTCACAGACTACCTCAGCCAGGTAGTCGACAACTGGCTTCATATCATGTTTTAGCCGGCAGTTCATATCCGCCGCTTTTCCGGGTATCCAGAAATGGAATAGCTATAATGTTTCCATTTTGATAAATCGTGCAGCTTGACCCAGCTTAAACATGCAAATTTCCGGCTGATTAACATTTGGGCCGGGAGGATGTCTTATCATGTATTTGGTCTGAAAATGCATTTTGGGACGTGCGGCATATCTTGATTTAATAATGAATTTGCAATATTAAAAAATTAAACTTGCAAAACCGTGGCTCTTCCGATAGAATATAACGTAGCTTGGAATGCACAGGAGGAATAAGGATGGAAGCAGCAATTGATATGCCTCATATAAGACTTTCCGAAAGGAAGAATGAACTTCTTGAGAAATATGAGGAGTACAGGAGCCTCGGTTTAAAGCTCGACATGTCCAGGGGAAAACCCGACAAGGAACAGCTCGAGCTTTCGATGGACCTTTTCAGGAACATAGGAAACCTGGTTTCGGAAGACGGGACCGACTGCCGCAATTACGGAGCCATGGATGGCATTATCGAGGCTAAAAAATTCTTTGCTTCGCTCTTCAACCTGTCGGTGGATCAGGTCATTGTCGGAGGAAATTCCAGCCTCAACCTCATCTATGACCTTATAAGCAAGGCTTTCCTTCTTGGACTCAACGGTTTTGAAAAGCCGTGGTGCAAGCTGGACAAGGTAAAGTTTCTCTGCCCGAGCCCCGGTTATGACAGACATTTCGCAATAACCGAGCAGTTTGGTGTTGAAATGATAGTCATCCCGATGACTTCCGAAGGTCCGGACATGGACATGGTGGAAGAGCTGGCGTCCAAAGACCCTGCTGTGAAAGGCATCTGGTGCGTCCCCATGTACAGCAACCCAACCGGCATTACATATTCGGACAGGGTGGTAAGGCGCCTTGCAGAAATGGAAACAGCTGCCGATGACTTCATAATAATGTGGGACAATGCCTACGCTTTTCATCATCTATATGACCAGCACGACAGGCTCCTTGACCTTATTGAGGAGTGCCGCAGATTCGGTCATCCCAACAGGGCTTACATGTTTTCCTCAACCTCAAAGATAACCTTCCCGGGTGCCGGAATATCAATGGTGGCATCAAGCCCGGAAAATATTGCCCGCCTCAAGAAGCAGATATCCATTCAGACAATAGGATACAACAAGATAAACCAGCTGCTTCATGTACGTTTCCTGAAAGATCCTGCAACCCTTGAGGAACATATGAAGAAGCACGCTGCCATTATGAGGCCAAAATTTGAGACTGTGCTTGATATTCTTGAAAAGAATCTGGGCGGGAAGAACATAGCCAGCTGGCATAAACCGCGCGGTGGATACTTTATCAGCCTTGATGTCATGAAAGGATGCGCAAAAAGGGTGGTGCAGCTTGCAAAGGAGGCAGGCGTGAAGCTTACTCCCGCAGGAGCCACTTTCCCGTACGGCAAGGACCCCAATGATTCCAACATACGAATTGCGCCCACATATCCTCCGATTGATGAGCTGAGAACAGCCATTGAGATACTCTGTGTATGCGTGGAGCTTGCCGCAATTGAAAAGATGGAAGGATAATCTTTCTTAAAACTTTTCTGCGATTGAAAAGAGTGAAATTAACCTAAAAATTCACTCTTTTTTTACTGGATTTTTTGATTATTTCGATATATAATTAACTACTACAGCCATACAGAAGCATGATATATTTATGTATGGACATAATTACGTACTTACGTGCTGACATTATATTGGCATAACCATGATTGAGCAATCTATTGCCGGAGGTACATAAGTTGTCCAGAAACTCGTACGAAAGTCCATTCAGTTCAAGATACGCCAGCAGGGAGATGCTGGAGCTTTTCTCTCCCGATACCAAGTTCAGAACATGGAGAACACTATGGATAGCTCTTGCAGAAGCAGAAAAGGAACTCGGACTTGACATAACACAGGAGCAGATAGATGAACTGAAAGCACACCGTGACGATATCAACTATGAACTGGCGAAGCAGATTGAAAAAGAGACCCGTCACGATGTCATGTCACATATCCGCGCATACGGTACCCAGTGTCCCGCGGCAAAAGGCATAATTCATCTCGGCGCCACATCCTGTTATGTATGTGACAACACTGACGTCATCATCTATCATAAGGCACTTCTGCTCATAAGGGAAAAGGTTCTCCGTGTTATTCTGAAACTCAGCCGTTTTGCAGAGAAATACAAGGATATGCCCACGCTGGGATATACCCATTTCCAGCCTGCCCAGCTTGTAACGGTGGGCAAAAGGGCATGTCTCTGGATACAGGACCTCCTGCTTGATGTTGAGGAACTGGACTTCGTTATTTCGCATCTCCGGCTTCTTGGAAACAAGGGTACTACCGGAACCCAGGCAAGTTTTCTTGCCCTTTTCGACGGTGACCATGAAAAAGTCAAACTGCTTGAAAAGCTGATTGCCGAAAAGGTAGGCTTCAGCAATGTAATACCTGTTTCAGGACAGACATATTCCAGAAAACAGGATTCGCGTATACTCAATGTTCTAAGTTCCATTGCCCAGAGCGCATACAAGTTCAGCAATGACATGCGCCTTCTGGCACATCTAAAAGAGCTTGAGGAGCCTTTTGAAAAGAACCAGGTGGGCTCTTCGGCGATGGCTTACAAAAGAAATCCGATGCGGAGTGAGAGAATCTCCGCTCTGGCCAGGTACGTAATCGTAGATGCTCTGAATCCTGCCATAACCGCATCCACCCAATGGCTCGAGCGTACGCTGGATGATTCAGCGAACCGCAGGATAAGCATTCCTGAAGCATTTCTGGCCGTGGATTCCATACTGAACATCTACATGAACATTGCCGACGGGATTGTAGTATATCCCAAGGTGATTGAAAAGCACGTTATGGAAGAACTCCCCTTCATGGCTACCGAAAACATCCTTATGGAAGCAGTGAAAAGAGGGGGAGACAGGCAGGAACTGCACGAAAGAATCAGACAGCACTCAATGGCTGCAGCAGGCAGAGTGAAGAATGAAGGACTGCCCAACGACCTTATTGACCGGATTGCAAATGATCCTGCCTTCAGAATGTCACCGGAGGAAATCAGGAACATTCTGAGGCCCGAGAACTTCATCGGACGCTGCCCGCAGCAGGTGGACGAATTTCTGGCGGAATACGTTTATCCACTTCTTGAGGCCAATCATGTGGAAGACGTACATGTCGAACTGAAGGCTTAGTATTGGACTTACAGGTTATATTCAAGCGGGCGCAGTATTAATTGTTATATTGTCCTTACGTCATTATGTTATGCGGTGGAGGGTTTTGGTATGGTAGACATAAACAAGTACAGCAGCGTGCCTTTGTATTGCCAGCTCAAGAATCTTATACTTGAAAAAATTGAAAGCGGCGAATTCAGGGAAAATTCCAAAATCCCCTCGGAGCAGGAATTTTGCGAGAAGTATGATATCAGCAGACCAACCGTCCGCCAGGCAATAAATGAGCTGACGGCAAGCGGACATTTATATAAACTTAAGGGAAAAGGAACCTTTGTCGCCACAAGGAAGACCCATATACATATCAAGGACTACACCGGTTTTACCGACTCAATACTTGACAGCAAGGAACCTGCAGAAAAAAACATCGTTTCAGTGGAAGTTGTCTCAAGCGAACAGGAAAAAAAGCTTGCCGAGGTATTCGGGCTTAAGCCCGGCATGCCTGCCGATTTTGCAGCCATAACCTATATAAACAGAAGCGACGAAGATGTTATTTCGCTGAATACATCATACATTCCTCTGTTCCATTTCCCCGACATATGCGAGGATATAAAGCTCAAAAAACCCTCCCACGAGATACTTAGGGGTAAATATCCGCTGATTCCCAGCACTTCAAAAAGCGTGCTTGAAATAATCTATACAGATCAGAAGGATTCGGCATATCTAAAGGTACAGCCGGGACAGCCACTCATAAAGGTAAGCAACATTCTTTACGCCAAAAACGGCCAGCCGGTGGAATACATCATTGCAAAATACCGTGCCGACAAATGCCGGCTTTCCTTTGAAAATCACAAGTGATAAAAAAAGTGCCGGTAAACCGGCACTTTTTTTATTATTGCGAGCTTAACGACGAAATCTCATTAAGAGCGAAGCGGAAGCAATCCCATGAGGCGTAGCAGAGCAATCCCATTGCGCATGTATCAAGGCAATCTCTCTCTGATTGCAGGCCCTGGGAAGCAATCCAATTGCGTACGCAGCGAAAAGAGGGCAGCGACGCTTTCATATAAAAAACACATTACAGTTCCGGTCTTTTTCTGAAACCTGCTGCCGGCCGGCATTTCCGGTGCGGTATTCAGATCATGCCCATTCACCTGTCAATCCCCCAAATTCATAAAATAATTGTTATATCTCTGACTTACGGCCAATATACTTATACTGACCCATATGGGCCATGCTATTTACGCATGTGCCTTAGGCTTTAACAGAGGGGGATTGGCCGTGGAAGCTATATACAGCATATACAGCGATATTGCTGAGAGGACAAACGGTGATATATACATAGGAGTCGTAGGTCCGGTCCGGACCGGAAAATCAACCTTTATCAAACGTTTTATGGAATCCCTGGTCCTGCCCAACATAAAAAATCCTTATGACCGGGAAAGAGCCGTTGATGAAACACCCCAGAGCGCATCCGGCCGGATGATAATGACTACGGAGCCCAAATTTGTCCCCAATGAAGCGGTCACCGTCACAATGGACGACAATGTGACAATGCGGGTCAGGCTGGTGGACTGCGTCGGATATATGGTTAAAAGCGCCGTTGGTCATATGGACGGCGAAACGCCCAGAATGGTGAAAACGCCGTGGTATGACTATGACATCCCCTTTGAAGAGGCCGCAGCGATTGGTACCAGGAAGGTCATAAACGACCATTCCACCATCGGTATAATGGTTACGGCGGATGGCTCATTTACCAACATTCCAAGGGAAGAGTACCAAGAAGCCGAAGAACAGGTGGTCAACGAACTCAAGGCTTCGGGAAAACCGTTCGTAATACTTCTTAATACTACATCCCCCGAAAGCGCGGAAATAAAGGATATGGCCGAGGGAATGAGCAAGAAGTACGGAAAGCCTGTAATACCGGTGGACTGCCTCAATCTTGGCCTGCAGACCATCAACAGGATTATGAACGGAGTACTTCTTGACTTCCCGGTACGGGAAATATGTTTCAACATCCCCGGCTGGATTATTTCCCTGGACAATGACCACTGGCTCAAGAAAGAGCTTGTCAATGCCATCAGGGATTCATTCCACGACAGGTCAACGGTACAGAACGTCTATGATGCTGCCGAAAAGTTCAACGCCTATGACTTCCTCAGCAAGACAGCCATTCAGGATGTAAAGATGGGGACCGGCGAAATCTGCCTTGAAATGAAACCCGCTGAAGGCCTCTTTTACAAGGTGGTCAAGGAGGAGACCGGTCTTGAGATTGACAACGAGCAGCGCCTGTTCTCGGTTCTCAAGGAACTGTCCAGAATAAAGGCGGAATACTCGAAGGTGGCTGCAGCCCTTGAAGACGTGCGTACCAAGGGCTACGGAGTCGTGACGCCCAGCATCGATGAACTTACGCTTGAGCCGCCCGAAATCATCAGGCAGGGAACCAGGTTCGGCATCAAGCTCAGGGGCAGCGCTCCCTCCATCCACATGATCCGGGCAGACATTGAAACCGAGATTGCTCCGCTGGTAGGTTCGGAAAAACAGTCGGAAGAGCTGGTGAATTATCTTCTGAAGGAATTCGAGGGCGCACCGGAAAAACTCTGGGAATCCAATATTTTCGGAAAATCCCTCCACGAGCTTATATCCGAAGGCCTTCAGAACAAGCTGTTCAGGATGCCTGAAGATGCCCAGCTAAAGCTTCAGGAAACACTTCAGAAGATAATCAACGAAGGCAGTGGCGGGCTCATATGCATAATACTATGAAAAATATCATTCCTAATGGCACCTTTCTTGCTTCCGGTTCCGGCGCGTCACAGTTTGCAGTACTGTGACCGCTCTTTATTTGGCCATATTATGCATTTTGGTAATATTAACATTGAAAAAAAGTGGTATAATAAAAATAGTATAATTTTGTATCAGATTGCACAGTTGTGAATAGAATCGAAAGAATTCCCGAATAAAGAAAGGAGAAAACATAAGATGGCTGAAGAAAAGAGAAGACGCGGCAGACCGAGAAAGAACCCGGAAGCGAATATGTCCGCCGGTAATGCCGAGCAGCCGGCAAGAAGAAGAGGAAGACCTCCCAAGAACAGGGTTAGTGCTGATACCGACAAGCTTGTTTATAAAACTGAGAATGCATGGGATTTCAAATCCATGAAGGAAAACGAAATTGAAAAGTTCTGCAAGGGATACAAGGCTTTTCTTGACAAAGCCAAGACTGAAAGAGAGTTTGTAAGGGAAGCCGAGAAGCTTGCCATAAGCAACGGTTTTGTTGACATAGAAAAGGTTTTGAGCGAAAATAGAAGCCTGAATCCCGGTGAGAAGGTTTACCGCATAGTCAAGAAAAAGCTTATGATGCTGGCCGTCATAGGCACAAGGCCCTGCGAGGAAGGCACGAGGATGATAGGTGCACATATTGACTCACCGAGGATGGATATAAAGCAGAATCCCCTTTATGAATCAACCGATATGGTTTTCATGAAGACCCATTACTACGGGGGACTCAAGAAGTACCAGTGGCTCACAATCCCGCTGGCTCTTCATGGTACGATAGTCAAGGCCGACGGTTCAGTGATTGATGTAAACATCGGTGAGGAACCCGGTGACCCGGTATTCACAATCACCGACCTTCTGCCGCATCTCGGAAAGGACCAGATGCAGAAGAAATTAAGTGAGGCTTTCCAGGGCGAGGCCATGAACGTTCTGGTCGGTTCGCGCCCCGACCCTGACAAGGAAGCCAAGGAAAGGTTCAAGCTCAACATCCTCAAGATACTTAATGAGAAATACGGGATAACCGAAGAGGATTTCGTATCCTCCGAACTGGAAATGGTACCTGCCTTCAAGGCTCAGGATGTTGGATTTGACAGGAGCATGATAGGTGCCTACGGCCATGATGACAGGGTATGCGCATATCCCGCCCTGATGGCGATTCTTGATACCCAGAGCCCTGAATATACGGCTGTATGCGTCCTCACCGACAAGGAGGAAATAGGAAGCGTGGGCAACACTGGTGCCCAGTCCCGCGCCCTTGAGAACTTCCTGGCAGACCTCTGTGCCCTTACCACAAAGGGAGTGTACAGCGACCGACTCGTACGTTCCTGCATGGATAAGTCCAAGATGCTCTCGGCAGACGTTAACGCGGCAGTGGATCCCAATTTTGAAGGCACACACGACAAGCTGAACGCCGCATATCTCGGAAAGGGACTTTCCATTCTGAAATTCAGCGGCTCAAGAGGCAAATCGGGTGCAAGCGACGCCCATGCCGAACTTGTAGGAGAGGTAAGAAGGCTCTTCAATGAAAATGAAGTGCCATGGCATATTTCAGAGCTTGGCGCCGTAGACAAGGGCGGCGGCGGCACTATTGCAATGCTGATTGCCAACCTCGGCGTGGATGTACTGGATGTCGGAGTTCCCGTGCTGGCCATGCATTCACCGTTTGAGATTGTGAGCAAGGCCGATGTATACGCAGCTTACAAGGGATATTACGCATTTGTAAAATAATAACGCAAAATGGAACGCACCTGTAAAGTAAAGAGGCCGGAATGGAAATGCTTAATCCGGCCTCTGATTTTTGTATATGGCTGTTTTTATATTTAATTCATGCATCAATCGATTAAATGAAAAGAAGTGATGCCGATGGAATGCAGGCCCGGATGCGGCGCATGCTGCGTCGTCATATCCATTTCATCGCCCATTCCCGGGATGCCGGAAGGGAAGAGAGCAGGGGAAAGGTGCGTAAATCTGACCGATGACAACCGCTGCAGGCTTTTCGGAAAGCCCGAAAGGCCGGCCGTCTGCGTATCCCTTCAGCCCACGCCCGAGATGTGCGGAGACAGTAACGAATATGCATGGAAATATCTCTGCAGGCTTGAGCATGCCACAAAGCCATAAAGCCTTAAGATTACCATACTTATTCATTGATGTTGTTATTTTCTTTCTTGTTTTCCGGCTTGCCGGTAAAACCTGAAAGCGGATTACTTTCTACGGCACGACGAAGCTGTTCATCGTCCACATGGGTGTAGATTTCGGTCGTTGCGATGCTCTCATGACCCAGAATGGCCTGCAGTGCGCGTATATCAACATGACCGTGCTTGTACATCAGCGTCGCGGCGGTGTGCCGGAGCTTGTGGGTTGAGTACTTGCGGGTATCAAGCCCTGCAGCGGCTATGTACTTCTTGACAAGGTACTGGACGGTTTTTGGGCTTATCCTTTGTTTCCTTTCGCTTAAAAACAGCGCGTTTTTATCCTTGACGCCTTCAACCGGCCTGACCCGGAGGTAGGCCTTTATCGCCTCGGTACAGGCCTTGTTCAGATATATGGTACGTTCCTTGTTGCCTTTTCCGATTACTGTAAGGGTATCGCCGCGTATATCCGAAAGATTGATTCCTACAAGTTCGGAAAGACGCAGGCCGCAGTTAAGAAACAGCACAAGTATCGCATAATCCCTTTCCTTATTTTTGCCGTCAACGCTTTCCAGCAAATGGATGCTTTCATCAATATTGAGATATTTTGGCAGCCGGTGTACAAGTTTTGGTGAATCAAGCTCTGCTGCAGGATTGTAATCAATGACTTTGGCCTTGGCATAAAGATATTTGTAAAAGGACCTAAGGCAGGCGACCTTGCGGGCGCGTGTCACAGCAGTATTGGAGCGAATCCGGCTGGTATATGCCATGAAGCTGTAAAGGTCGGCCAAATCGACTCTTTTAATGTCATCGAGAGTAATGTCGCGGACATCAATTAATTCAAAATCTTTGTCATCATAGCCTGGACGTTTAGTAAGCTTGATATAGCGCAGGAACGTGCGAAGGTCATAGTAATATTCCTTGATGGTTTTTTCGGATCTGTTCTGAATTGTATAAATGTAATTCAAAAATTCTATTGCAATATCGGGCATGTCATCAAAAGCAACCGGCATAACAAACATCCTTTCAGACTGATATTCGTATCAGGCCCGCAGATAGCATTGAACAGGAGTACCTGAGGTAATTATACCACACATCCCGTTCCTTATTGAACAAAATTTTTATTTTGTCTAATGTTTATGGACTTTCACAAGATACTATTTTTACCAAAGCCATTACCTTACCTTCATGCGCCGCAGTCCGGTCCGGATTTTTGATTTAGCTGATATAAGGATTTATTATCTCATTACAAAATTCCTGTTTGAATAAATTCTATTATAGATAATATCTCCCGGCCAAAACAATGATTTTATGAATTTTGTCTTTCCGATTTTGATTGACCGATGCACCGATGCTTTCATTTATATAATGTCGGTTCAGTTACACATATTATTAATCTAATATTTCTGTCAATCTTCCACTGTTCCGGTTGCTGCCGGCTATATCGTTTTTCTTGCTTTTGGCTTTCCCGGATTACTAATTCTATAAAATATTCACACACGAAATATGTACCGGCTCGTATTGCTGAAACTTCTGACTGTTATCCTTGCCGGACTGACATTATATATGTTTTTATTACGTTATATAATTATCACCAATGAAATCATACGATAATTTTATCCATGCAAGTGCAAAATAATACCGAATAATGGTAATCATGCTGAATTATATTGTAACGTCATAACGTAATGACGTTATAATATATAATAATAAGGTAGTCTATAAGGTAATCTGTTCGGCCGGCATCGGCAGCAGATAACCTGCCTTTGCGGGCTCCATAAGCTTTTTAACAGCTTCAGAGCGGTAGTACTCATAGAGCCAGATGCCCTTGTTTTCACGTTCTATCACAACCGGCATTCTGCTGTGCAGCGGGCTTATGTCCTCATTGGCCCTCGTGGTGACGATGGTAAAACAGGGTATCATCTTTCCTTCACTGTCCTTAAAGAACCAGTAGATGCCGGCAAGATAAATGAGGCTTTTGTCAGGCGGCGCAATGTAGAATTTTATTCGCTTTTTTCCGGTTTCGCCGTCCTTCCATTCATAGAACCCTCTTGCAGGTATAAGGCATCTGCGCGTCGCAAAAGGTTTCCGAAACATGGGCCTTTCGGCTATAGTCTCCGAGCGTGCATTTATTATGAGCTTTCCGCTGCTCGAAGGAAACCCCCACTTCAGGGCATGAACCTGGTCTTTTACCCCTGCTGATTCTGAATCCGGCTGATGAACATTTCCAGGTGTTATTGCCGGCGCATAGTCACCCGGAAATATCTCCCCTGACTTTTTGAGAAGTTCCTTCTCCACTTTGTTCACCAATGCCGCGAAATCGTCCAGATCCTTCTCAGCCACATAAAACCTTCCGCACATATACTTCACCTTTTTTAATAAATTAGACCGAAGCTTTCCTTTACAAAACGGCCATCCATTTTCACGGGTATATATTAAAATGACTAAGTGAGAATTGTCTCACTTAGTCATATGTTATTGCCGTTCATAACATAGAATATGATGCCGTTATACTTCCATTATCTCTTTTATTTTTGCCTCAACCAGTTCATCAATCTTTTCTATATATTCATCGGTTATCTTCTGGATTTCCTTTTCGGCGTCCTTCAGGTCGTCCTCGGTTATCTCTCCGTTTTTCTCCTTTTTCCTGTAGTCATCCAATGCATCACGTCTTATCTGGCGAATGGCCACCTTGTCCTTTTCGCCAATCTTCTTGACTTCCTTTGTGAGTTCACGCCTTCTCTCTTCGGTAAGGGGCGGGAAAATAAGGCGTATAACCTTGCCGTCGGTGTTGGGGTTAATGCCCAGGTCCGATGTCTGTATCGCTTTGACAATGTCATTGACAATTTTAACATCCCAAGGCTGGATGGTGATCTGTCTGGCTTCGGGTACAGCAATGTTGGCCAGCTGTGTGACAGGTGTCGGTGTTCCGTAGTAGTTAACAGTCACCCTCTCGAGCAGCCGCGGGTTCGCTCTTCCGGCACGGATGCCGGCGAGTTCATCCTTCAGAATCTGAATGCTCTTTTCCATTTTGTTTACATATTCCTTATAACTGCTCTTATCCATAACTAGACCTCCTTTGCTACAAATGTACCAACATTCTCACCATTCAAAACCTTTATGATGTTTTCAGGCTCCCTTATGCTGAAAACAATCAGCGGGATGTTATTGTCCATGCAAAGCGATGTTGCAGTCGAGTCCATAACTCCCAGCTGTTTGTTGAGTACCTCCATGAAGCTGATTCTGTCATATTTTACTGCGTTGGGATTCAGCTTCGGATCGCAGTCATAAACGGCATCGACGTTCTTGGCGAGAAGGATGGCCTCGGCTTCTATCTCCGCCGCTCTAAGTACGGCGGCCGTATCCGTCGAGAAGAAGGGATTGCCGGTTCCGCAGGCAAATATGACTACGCGTCCCTTTTCGAGGTGGCGGATTGCCCTGCGCCTTATGTATAACTCGGCCACCCTCGGCATTTCCAGAGCTGTCTGAACCCTTGTAGGTACTCCTTTTCCTTCAAGGGCATCCTGCAGTGCCAGAGCGTTGATGACCGTTGCAAGCATTCCCATATGGTCGGCAGTGGTACGGTCCATTCCGCTGCTGCTTCTTCCCCTCCAGAAGTTTCCTCCCCCGACCACTATGCCTATGTCGACACCCATGTCATGGGCTTCCTTTATTCTGGAACTGATGTTGTTGAGTATTTCCTGGTCAATGCCGAAGCCCTTTTCGCCGGCAAGAGCCTCGCCGCTGATTTTAAGCATGATGCGTTTGTATTTCAGAGCCATTGACGGCAGCCTCCAAATAAAAATGTAGTTATATAAACATACAAAAAGGGTATTTTGAAAAAATCAAAATACCCTTTATAGCGCTTACTTAAGCTGCTTGGCAACTTCTTCGGCGAAGTTCTCATCCTTCTTCTCCAGGCCCTCGCCCATTTCGTAACGTACAAATCTGCGGATGCTGATGTTTTCGCCAATGCGGGCGATTTTCTCCTTCAGCACGTCTTCAACGGTCTTGTCGTTATCCTTGATAAAGGGTTGCTCCAAAAGGCAAACATCGTTGAAGTACTTCTCCAGTCTGCCGGCTACCATCTTCTCGGCAATGTGCTCGGGCTTTCCTTCGTTCATTGCCTGAACCTTGAGGATTTCTTTTTCCTTTTCAATAACTTCGGCAGGGATATCCTCCCTCTTCACATACTGAGGGTTCATGGCAGCAATCTGCATTGCTATGTCCCTTACAAATGCCCTGAATTCCTCGTTCTTGGCTGCAAAGTCGGTCTCAACGTTTACTTCAACCAGAACGCCGATGCGTCCGCCGCCGTGAATATAGGCATCAACAATACCCTCGGAAGCAATTCTTCCGGCCTTCTTGGCAGCCTTTGCAAGTCCTCTTTCCCTCAGAATTTCTATTGCCTTTTCAGCATCTCCGTTAGCCTCAACCAGAGCCTTTTTGCAGTCCATCATTCCGGCTCCGGTGCGCTCACGCAGTTCTTTTACCATAGCAGCAGTTATTTCCATTTGATCATCCTCCTGAAACCGTTGTTTCTTCACGTATTCTTCCCGTATTCTTCCCCTCTTAGGCTTCTTCCGCTACCTTATCATCTGCATTATTTTTGTTTTCATCAGCATCGGAGACGGTGTCCTCAGCATCTGAAGCCTTTGCTTCCTCAGAGGATTCGGTATCTGACGCAGCAGAACCCATTTCGCCCTGCTTGGCCTCTATGACTGCATCTGCAATCTTTGATGAAATAAGCTTTACAGCCCTGATGGCATCATCGTTTCCGGGAATTACATAGTCAACTTCATCAGGATCGCAGTTGGTATCAACTATGGCAACAATGGGTATACCAAGCTTTCTGGCTTCCAGTACGGCATTCCTTTCCTTCTTGGGGTCAACCACGAACAGTGCCGCAGGCAGCCTCTTCATCTCAACGATACCGCCCAGGTTCTTCTGAAGTTTCTCCATCTCAAGTCTCAGCTTTGTAACCTCTTTCTTGGGAAGTACCTCGAAAACGCCGTCCTCTTCGAGCTTCTTCAGCTCGTTAAGGCGGTCGATGCTCTTTCTGATGGTCTTGAAGTTGGTCAGCATACCGCCGAGCCACCTGTTGTTAACATAGAACTCACCGCAGCGCTCGGCCTCTTCCCTGATTGCGTCCTGAGCCTGTTTCTTCGTTCCTACAAAGAGGATGCTTCCGCCTTCCATTACAACGTTGCGGATGAAGAAATAAGCTTCCTCGATTTTCTTTACGGTTTTCTGGAGATCGATAATGTAGATACCGTTTCTTTCGGTGAAGATGTACTCTGCCATCTTCGGGTTCCATCTTCTGGTCTGATGACCGAAATGCACACCTGCTTCAAGCAGCTGCTTCATTGAAATAACAGACATGATACTCCTCCTTTTTTGTTATTCCTCCGTCGTCCTCGCCTTTACAGTACACTTGTCGCCAAGCACAAACTGTAAATCAGACGGCGTGTGTATTAAAAACACCCGTAACATTATAGCACAGGGTTTTTGCCGTGACAATAAAAATATCCTTATGTTTTATTCAGTATTAAAGGCTTTTTTATTTCCCCTGGCTGTTGTCGGTGTCATGCCTCGGATTTCTCTTAACCAGTATGGCAGCCTTTGTTATTGCAGCGATGACATCCACTTCAAACTGGGTCTGGAGCTGCTTTATTTTTGAATAGACCTCGCCCTTCTCGGTCACAACATACTGAGGAGGCAGATCTTTCAAAGCCTTAGCAGCTACGTCCATCCTGCATTTTTCACATTTGCACATGTTAATATCCTTCAGGATATCATCAATTGCATTCAGGACGACATCTTCCATATAATTCTTCAAAGCCAGCATAAAATCACCTCCTCACCGCTTCCAACCGGATTATATCATAATCTGGAAAACAATTCATCAGAATTTGTCCAGATACTTTTTCCCGATAAGAAACGGCTTTTCGAGAATGCGCTTGAGCTTCACGGGAAACGGTTCCCTGCTGTCGATGGGCTTTATAAGAATGGTTTTCATTCCAAGAAGGTTACCGCCGAGGATATCGGTAAAAAGCTGATCCCCCGCTATTGCCGCCTCGGAAGGCCTGAGTCCCATTGTTTCGACAGCCTTGACATAGCCCTTTCTGAAAGGCTTCAAAGCCTTATAGAAATAATCCACATCCAGATGGCGGCAGAACTTCTCCACCCTTTCCTGACGTGCATTGGACACTATGGCAATCTTGATGCCGTTTCTCTTAAGGTCTTCCAGGAATGTTGCTACCTTGATGTCAGCTTCCTTCGTGTAGGTAGGAACAAGCGTATTGTCAATATCAAAGATTATTCCCTTAATTCCGTGTTTTTTCAGCCCTTCTGCGGTTAATGAATATATGGATTTCAAATATGCGTCCGGGCTCAGAAAACGTCCCATTGGCATGCTCTCCCGAAATTGCGGAAATGATTTTTCTGACTTATCTAGCTTATCATTCCCCGCCATGCTTCGCAATATAAGTTAAAAAATCATAAATAACAACTGTCAGGCAGCACAGACTCATTTATGCCGCCTGCTTTATTTTTATTCAAAAGATGGTTATAAAAAGTAGATTTTTTGAAACCAAAGGTGTAAGATATTTTCCAAAGGAGAGTGACATATATGGAAATAAAAATTGAATTAACCAAGAATCCAAAACCAAAACCTTCAACGGAAAACCTTGGATTCGGCCAGGTTTTCTCTGACCATATGTTCATTATGGAGTATACTGAAGGAAAAGGATGGCATGACCCCAGAATCGTTCCCTACGGTCCCTTGTCCTATGAGCCTTCCATCATGGTGCTTCATTACGGCCAGACCGTTTTTGAAGGAATGAAGGCTTACAGGACAAAGGACAACAGAATTGTGATGTTCCGTCCCCAGGAAAACGTCAAACGCCTCAACAACTCCTGCGAAAGGCTCTGCATCCCCAAGCTGGATGAAGAGTTTGTACTTAAGGCACTGAAAAAGCTTGTTGAAGTTGACAAGGACTGGGTACCAGGTGCCCCGGGCACATCACTGTATATCAGGCCGCTTGTTTATGCCATAGACCCCTACATAGGAGTTCGTCCTTCCAATAGATACCATTTTGTCATTATAACAAGTCCGGTAGGTGCCTATTATAAGGAAGGTCTCAATCCGGTCAAGATATATGTGGAACCGAACTATATCCGTGCTGTTCCCGGAGGTCTTGGAGAAGCAAAGACCGCAGGAAATTATGCTGCCAGCCTGAAAGCTCAGTTGGAAGCCAAGAAGCTTGGATATACCCAGGTTCTGTGGCTTGACGGCATCGAAAGGAAATATATAGAAGAAGTCGGCACAATGAATGTGTTCTTTGTTATAGGCGACGAGGTTGTAACTCCCATGCTGAACGGAAGCATTCTGCCCGGTGTTACGAGAAAATCCTGCATCGAGCTTCTGAAGCACTGGGGTCTCAAGGTTTCCGAGAGAAGGATTACCATTGACGAAATCTGCGAAGCCAATGCGAAGGGCCAGCTGAAAGAGGCATTCGGTACCGGTACGGCTGCGGTAATCTCACCGATAGGCGAGCTCTACTGGAAGAACCAGCGTATGGTTCTGAACGGCGGAAAGATCGGCGAGATTTCACACAAGCTGTACGAAGAACTCACAGGAATACAGTACTGCGAGAAACCCGATCCGTTCGGATGGGTTGTACCCGTTTGCTGACAGTTTATGCAAAGTCAAGGGGCGGCTTTATAACCGCCCCTATTTGTTTCATGAATTTCGGGAAATTGCCAGCAGAAAATCTTAAAAAGGGTCTTGAAAAGCTGAAAAAATCATATTATAATAAACTTTGCCGAGAGGGAAAGCGTTGCGGATTGGTGTAATGGTAGCACGACTGACTCTGGATCAGTTTGTCAGGGTTCGAATCCTTGATCCGCAGCCAAACAAATTTGAGCCGGTTTCCAGAGGACCGGCTTTTTTCATGTCTTTTTTAAACAACATTTGTTTTGCCTAAATGAAACAGGGCCGTTATGACATCCCTTCATGCCATAACGGCCCTGTATGATTCACCTGTCAGACATATGCCTGCGGCCGTCATTCATAAGTTCAAACATCTTTTCCATCCCGCTGCTGTGGGCATGGCATATGGCAACGGCAAGTGCGTCGGCCGCGTCATCCGGTTTCGGGATGCTGTCCAGCCCCAGCAAAACCTTGACCATATACTGGACCTGCTCCTTTTTTGCTCTTCCGTACCCCACAACAGCCTGCTTAACCTGGAGCGGTGTATATTCAAACACAGGTATACCGGCCTTTGCAGCAGTCAGCAGCACCACTCCCCTGCCATGACCTACCGCAATGGCCGTTTTTATATTGGTATTGAAAAACAGCTCTTCCACCGACATGGCATCCGGTCTGTACTGTTCCAGAAGTGCATTGAGCCTGTCGCTCAGAATTAAGAGCCTCTGTGACAGCTCTGTATGTGCTTCGGTTGTGATAACACCATAATCAACGGTTCTGAACCTGTTGTTTATGTATTCTATTACTCCGTATCCGGTTATGGCAAAACCCGGATCAACCCCGAAAATAATCATAGCATTCTCCTTTATCCTTCCACGGCGTAAAACCTTATAATTTTAAAGTTGAATATTTATACATTTTTATGTATAATCATAATAACATTATTGAATATGCCGTGCTATAATTTGCTTAACCGGAAAGCAAAAATTTCTTTTAATTAATCTTAACACAGATTGGAGAGGTTTTCATGAGCGTCAAGGAAAAAGTTGTACTTGCTTATTCAGGCGGTCTTGATACATCCATCATAATCCCCTGGCTCAAAGAAACATACGGATACGAAGTAATCGCAATGGTGGCCGACGTGGGACAGGGCGAGGAACTGGAACCCTTACGTGAAAAGGCCATTAAAAGCGGTGCCTCGAAGATTTATATTGAAGACCTTACCGAGGAGTTCGTAACCGATTACATATTCCCCACACTCAAGGCGGGGGCAGTATATGAGGGCAAATACCTTCTCGGAACATCCTTCGCACGTCCCATTATAGCCAAACGCCTTGTGGAGATTGCAAAAAAGGAAGGCGCAGTTGCCGTTGCCCACGGGGCCACCGGAAAGGGCAATGACCAAGTACGTTTCGAGCTTTCGATAAAGGCCCTTGCTCCCGAACTGAAGATAATTGCTCCCTGGAGAATCTGGAACATCCGTTCAAGGGAAGATGCAATAGATTATGCTGCAGCAAGGAACATACCGGTTCCTGTTACAAAGGATAACAACTACAGCCGTGACAGGAACATCTGGCATCTGAGCCATGAAGGGTCCGAACTGGAAGACCCGGCCAATGAACCCCTGTACGACAGAATTCTCAAACTTTCGGTCACACCGGAAAAGGCGCCCGACAAGCCCACTTACATTGAGCTTGGCTTTGAGAAGGGCATTCCTGTCAGCCTGAACGGTGAAAAGCTCACCCCGGTTAAACTGCTGCAGGAACTGAACCTAATAGGCGGACAGAACGGCATCGGAATTATAGACATAGTTGAAAACAGGCTTGTGGGCATGAAATCCCGCGGCGTTTATGAGACTCCGGGCGGAACAATACTCTACGCAGCCCACAGACTGCTGGAGAGCATCTGCATAGACCGTGACACGCTGCATTACAAGGACCTTGTGGCACAGAAATTCGCCGAACTTGTTTACTACGGTCAGTGGTTTACACCGCTTCGTGAAGCGCTTTCAGCGTTTGTGGACGTTACCCAGAAGTACGTTACTGGAAACGTAAGGCTGAAACTCTACAAGGGCAACATAATTCCTGCCGGGGTTGAATCGCCCTATTCGCTGTTCAGCAAGGAACTCTGTACCTTTGGCGCTGACGAGGTATACAACCAGAAGGACGCTGAAGGATTCATAAATCTTTTTGGCCTTCCCATCAAGGTTCAGGCGATGATGAAGAAAGCAAACAACATAAAGGATTAAGCATGTTACCTGCTTTTGCCGGAAGCAATCCACGGATGAATTCTTCTCCCCCCTCATCCTCATCCCTGGTTGTTTCCGGCAATGGCATGGTGAAATAAGACAACATCAGGGCTCTGGGAGAGGAATGAGATGAAACTCTGGGGCGGAAGGTTCAAAAAGGAAACAGACGCGCTCATGGATGATTTCAATGCATCCATAAGCTTTGACAGCCGAATGTACCGGCAGGATATCCTGGGCAGCGCCGCCCATGTAAGAATGCTAGGCGAGTGCGGGATTATCCCGAAGGACGAAGCTGAGCTAATAAGGAAAACGCTAATTGAAATCCTCGGTGACATTGAACAGGGTAAAATCGAATTCGATGTCTCTGCCGAGGACATTCATATGAATATAGAAAAAATCCTTATCGAAAGGATAGGCCAGGTGGGCAAGAAACTGCACACCGGCAGAAGCCGCAATGACCAGGTGGCTCTTGATTTCCGCATGTATCTGAGGGATGAAATCAAGGCCATAAAATCCTGTCTGATAGAGCTTGAAAAAGTTCTGATAAAGCTTTCTGAAAACAATCTGGATACCATAATGCCCGGTTATACCCATCTTCAGAGGGCACAGCCCGTTACGCTGGCACACCATCTCATGGCTTATTTTCAGATGTTCAGGCGTGACATTGAGAGACTTGATGACTGCTATAAGCGAGTCAACATCATGCCGCTTGGTTCAGGCGCTCTCGCATCAACCACTTATCCGATAAACCGCATGATGGTGGCCGAAGAACTTGGATTCGACGGAATAACAGAAAACAGCCTGGATGCGGTGAGCGACAGGGATTTTGCCATAGAACTCACATCATGCCTTTCCATAATAATGGTCCATCTGAGCAGGTTCAGCGAGGAAATCGTGCTCTGGAGCTCAAGCGAGTTCGGATTCATAGAGCTGGATGATGCATACAGTACCGGTTCAAGCATAATGCCCCAGAAGAAAAACCCGGATGCGGCGGAACTCGTGCGCGGGAAGAGCGGACGCGTTTTCGGAAGCCTTATGACGCTGCTTACCGTAATGAAGGGGATTCCGCTCGCCTACAACAAGGACATGCAGGAAGACAAGGAAGCCGTGTTCGATGCGGTTGATACCGTAAAAAGCTGCCTTTCGGTATTCAGCAGGATGCTTGATACTGTAAAAATCAACAAATCACGCATGAGAAATGCCGCCAGCGGAGGATTTACCAATGCAACGGACCTTGCTGATTATCTGGTAAGGAAAGGCGTCCCATTCAGGGACAGCCATGAAATTGTCGGTAGAATGGTTGCATATTGTATTGAAAGGAATATCTCCCTCGAGGAGTTAAGCCTTCAGGAAATGCAGGGTTTCTGCAGCCTTATATCCGACGATGTATACGATGCAATAAGCCTTGAAACCTGTGTGAGGGGGAGAAAGGTTCCGGGAGGGCCTGCAGCGGAAAGCGTGCTGGCGTCGATTGAAAATGGAAAAGCCTTTATCAAAGGACAGCTTGCGATAAAGTAATCCGGACAGTCCGCTGAATTGCTTCTCCCTCCATTGGATGCATCGGGTAACCGATGCATTCATATTAAAAAAACCCCGATTTATTAATCGGGGTTTTTTTAATATGGTTCTGCTTTTTTTTCGAGTGCTTTTCCGAGACTGTACCATGAATTTCTGAGTTTGGTCCGCATCTCTTCGTCCAGAGTGCTTTCTATCACACTATGAAGCTGCCTTCTCATACGGTGGTATTCCTTTATGTCAAACTCATCCGATTTCAGCAATTCCTCCATTTCCTCAAGCCATGCAGCGAGGTACTCTATGCCCATGTATTCTTTTGATACCTTTCTTTTCAGGTGTGCTACAACAAGCTTTACAGCCTTTTTCTTTACTTCATTGTCATCCATTTGTTTTTCCATGTGTTTGGATCCCTTTAGTGACATTTATAAAGACCTCCTTCAAAATGCATGATGAAATGGTTCCGTGCATGCAAAAAGACAGAGGAAACGAAAGAGATTCAAATACCATCATTATATAATATTGTATATCATTTATTAAAAATAATCAATGTTTCCCAGTTGTCAAAGGCCGTGCTAGTAAACTACGAGTTTTTTCCCATTGAGCTTAGATACATCAACCCTGTCCCTCATTTTTTCCGGAACCACTATGGTGTCAGGGTCGCCGTCGCTTACGAACATTCTGTCCGGCGTCATTTTCGGAAGCCACCAGGTTAGGTCCTGTATCACAGACTCAATTCCCTGTGCCCGGATTCTCGGAACATAATTGGGGTTGTAATCAGCAGAAATCGGCGCTTTTGAAGGGTTTGAGCCAACAGCCAGGATGCTTTTGTGTTCGTAATGTACGTCATTGTAAGTTCCTTCCCTGAGAAGGTGCCTAAGTTCCTCGGATTCAGGAAGGCTACCGTATGGCAGTGCCAGTGAATAGAATTCAAGATTATTGATTACTGCATACGCAGCCTCTTGGTTTTTGCCCAGGCTTTCGATTATTTTCCCGGCGGTTTTGGCATCTGTCTTGTAATTTACATGGCCCCAGCTGTGCGAACCGAGTTCCAGTCCGTTGTCAAGCAGAAAACGGAACCTGTCCTTCAGACTTCCTGCGCCGCTGAACGTGTTGTCCCCTATGTCCATGTTCACGTAGAATATTCCCTTCAGCCCGAAATCCGGATGTTTCTCGTTGAATGCCATCATGATACCTACCGCGGATTTGGGATTGACCTTAAGGGTGCCGTTTTCCTCTATAAGGCTGAACTGTCCGGAAGTTCCGTCGTCAAACGTAAAAACCATGGGCATGGTTCCGGCAGGCACGTCTATGTTGCACTCTATGAAGTCGCGCATGCTTATCAGGCGGAATCCCTTATCGTACAGGGTCTCAAGCAATTCCTCGAACTCACTGAATGTGGTGGTGAATTCTTTGTCCATCCCCGCCTCATAAGTCTCCACAAATCTGTGAAACATGATTACAGGAATCTCCCCTGCTTCATTCGGCCTGAAGTTTTCATAATCCGTCCTGACAAGCTTTCCGGGCCTTTCTTCCGTCGGTTCCGGATTAGTCGCCTCAGGTGTCTCGGAAGAAGTTTCCGAAGGAGTCACCGGCGGTGTCTCGGAAGGCTCCGAATCCGCAGGAGAAGATGCTACCGGAGTGGCCGTGTTTTCAGCAATGTCCTGTCCCTCCCTGTCCTTCAGCAATACGTACATAACGCCTGCGGCAATAAGACATATGACCAGTAGGGCCAAAGCATTTTTGTACATCTTGTTCATCTTTAGCGTTCCTTTCAGTTGATATTTTTGCTCTGTAGATTTTTTGGTGATATTCCGATACGGTTCCGGCCCGCTTTCTTATCCGAAATCCGGGCATAAAAAGTAATTCTGTCACACTAATGAGAACTTTACTGAGGCCGGGTGATTATAAGACTGTTTTTAAGGAAAACTTGTACCCTGACCGCAATATGGCACGGGCTCAATATTCAACCCCGCGTCTTGCCGTGACTCCCTTTTGATAAGGATGTCTGACAGATTCCATCCGCGTTACGTAATCAGCTTCGTTCATCAGTGCTTCAGATGCAGTGCGGCCGGTAAGAACCCATTCGGCCGGGTATTTTTTTATCATGTCCAGGACCCGGCTTTCAGGCAAAAGTCCCAAATGCAGCACATCCAGAATCTCGTCGAGTATTATCATGTCGAAGGACCGGTTTTCAATAAGACCGCATATCTGCCCCCAGCCAAGTTCCAGATCGGCCTTTGTTTCCTCAATCTGCTGCTGGGTTTGTTCCCACAGGAAAGCTATATGTCTCATTTCGGGCCTGAATACAGTTATCCTGTCATTTAACCCGTCCATTATTAATAGCTCACCGCTTTCGGCAGATTTCAGAAACTGGCAGAACAGCACAGACCAGTTCCGCCCTGCGGCCCTTATGGCCATACCCACGGCAGACGTGGTCTTCCCTTTCCCCCCGCCGATATAAAGATGTAAAAAATTCTGCTTTCTTCCCATATCTTGCCCGGCCTTTGCGGATGCAATACATGAAACGGTTTATTATATAAAAACAACAAGAGATATAAATCCCCTGTTAATTTTTATTATAACTTATCACAAAGGCATATTCAATTACATTATTTTATCGGTCGTAAAAACTTTATGCGTCAGCCCGTCTTCCCCAGCTTATAGCCGGAACCGCCTTTCTTGAATTTATTAGGCAGAACACCTGACCCGCCCTTGTATTTGCTTGTGGGCTTTCCGGCCCTGCCTGCGAGTATCCCTCCTATGGCTGCCGTTATGATGACTATCGCGGTAAATATGGCGGTGTTGCTGCCAATCATTATTTTGCCCTTTATGAGGCATCCGATGAGATATGCCAGCACGGCATAGGCTAAGGCCAGCAGCAATGCAGATATTATGCGTCTGTCCGGGTTCCTTCTTGCGACCTTGTAGCTTCCGGCAAGCACTCCCAGCACCGTGGCGGCAATTGCGGAAGCAAGTGTGTATTTTTCCGGAAAATCGGTGAAACACAGAAGCAGGGCTGCGATGACAAGTATCACAAAGGTCAGTATAAATGCGACGGCAACGCTTTTGACAAGACTGTTAAGGTATTGCCTGGCGTCGGTGTTGGAACTGTAGGCCCCGTCCTTCACGAACAATTCCCCCATTATGTCCTGTACACAGTCTTATCCTATTCAGCTTGGCCGGGAAGTAGAACCGTCGGCGCAGTCCCGATTTTCAGCTGAACTCAGCATGAACACCCGGCCTGTCTTGTAACCCATTTAAGTGCATTGGAATAGAATGTATTGAGTCCAAAAGGCATGGGAGGTAATTATATGGGATTCTTCAAAGGCTTTGGTGACAACTGCGAAGTCCTTATGTTCATCATCCTTTTCCTGCTGCTTTTCTGGGATAGGGGCTACTCCGGCTACTCCGGCGTGTCGTCCTGACGAGGCTGGTGAAATGACTTTTCCCGGAAGGAGGTGCCGTTATGGATAACGTACTTGGAGCAAGGACCGGTTTTGGCAGCGATTGCACAGTATTGTTCTTCATTCTGATATTCCTTTGTCTGTTCTGGGACAGAGGTCTGTTTGGCGGCGGATGCTGCAATTAAAATGAGAAAAGCGGGATTTCAATCCCGCTTTTTTTGATGTATTAAACCGGTTTTACTGCTGCACCTTTTTTCCAACCTGCCTGAAATAATTCCTCACGTACATTACCATCGCAAATACCGCCATGCCTACACATATCCACAGCATGACATCCGTAATATTCCGGGTAACTCCCAGAAAAGTCATCATTATGGCGACGAAGAACAGTGCAGATGTCAGCTTTCCAAACCATTTGGAAGACATATCAACGTTCTTTCTGACGAGAAATATCCCGGGTATTACCAGAAACAGCTCCTTCAGCAGTACAAGGTAAGGAATTGCCGCAGGAATCATATCCCTCCTGCCCAGCATGAACAGGGCTGTCAGCTGCATTAACTTGTCGGCAACGGGGTCGGCTATCTTGCCAAAGGGTGTAATCAGATTAAATTTTCTGGCAATAACTCCGTCAAGAACATCAGTAAACTCGGCCAGAAGGAATACCCATGCAGCAGCAGTTATTTTGGCCTTTTTCATCAGAAAGTAGAAAACCGGTACAGCTGCCATTCTCAGAACAGTCAGGATGTTAGGAATCTGTCTCAATATAATACTCATTTTCGGGGCATATCTCCTGTTGATTCATTAAACATGGATTTAAGCCGTTCATATATGTCCGGCCTGTATTTTGCAATATTGACAGGTTTAAGATCAGCAGAGGTCCAGACATGTTCGGTAATGCCTCTGGCCCTTAACTGCGGATCTCCTTCTGCATATACTTCATAGAATATTACAAGTCTGACTTTGGTGGCTTTTGAAACTCCGGTTCTGACCACAACCGTTTCCCCGTATCGTACAGGCTTTATGTATTCAGCCTCAAGCCTGATGAGCGGCAGCATGACACCCGATTTTTCAAGCTCATGGTATGGCAATCCAAGTGATTTGATATAATCGGTCCTGCCGCACTCAAACCATACCGGATAGACTGAATGATGAACTATACCCATCTGGTCTGTTTCGGCATATCTTACAGGAAACCTGGTCAGGGTCGCCATGACTGCAACACACCTTACAATGCAAGTATCTTGCTTATCTTGATGAGTTCCTCGTCAATCGTCTTATGCATGTTCAGTGCTTCTTCAATGTCGTAATCAACTATCTTGCCGCCTTTGGAAGCCACAACGCGGTTATACTTTCCGTCCTTCAGGAGTTCAACCGCATACACACCCATCCTGCTGGCCATGACCCTGTCAGTCATTGTGGGAGAACCTCCCCTCTGTATATGCCCCAGGATGGTTTCTCTTGTTGTAATATCGGTCTTTTCCTCTATATATCTGGCTATTTCAGCTGCTCTTCCTATTCCCTCCGCCACGATGACAAGATAATTTTTCTTTCCGCGGTTTCTGCCTTCTATTATCGGAAGTATGATGTCCTTGTCAATATCAAAATCCTGTTCCGGAATTATAACAGCTTCGGCCCCGCCGGCAATACCGCAGTTAAGTGCAATCCAGCCGGCACGCCTTCCCATTACCTCCATAACGCTGCAGCGTTCGTGGGAATAGGCAGTGTCGCGAATCTTGTCTATTGCATCCAGCACTGTATTCATGGCCGTATCGTAGCCGATGGTATAATCCGTACATGCTATGTCGTTATCAATGGTACCTGGTATGCAGACCACTTTCATGCCGTGCCTTGCAAGGTCCCTTGCACCACGGAAGGAGCCGTCGCCGCCTATGATGACCAGAGCGTCGATTCCGAACACCTGTGCCATGGATATTCCTCTCTTGACTCCTTCTTCCGTGGCAAATTCAGCTGAACGGGCAGTCTGCAGAATGGTGCCTCCGCGCTGGATTATGTCTCCGACCGAACGTAGGGTAAGCTCTCTCATGTTCCCGTGAAGGAGTCCGTCATATCCCTTATGTATTCCATATACCCTGAATCCGTAATATATTCCGGCCCTTGTTACGGCCCTTATTGCAGCGTTCATTCCCGGCGCATCTCCGCCGCTTGTAAGAACACCGATTGTGCTCACTTCGCCCATGAAACAGACCTCCTAACAATGCATCAGCTGGAAAAACAGTCGGCCGATTTAAAAACGAGCAGTCAAGATTTTTTGCCATCCAAACATTATAATCATAATTCAGCAAATCGTTAAATGGTTGTGATTGTTCCGCCGTTACCGGTTAGTTATAAAACCTGCATGTGTATTAAAAAATTCCCTGATATACTGCAGAGCAATTCCTTTCTGTTTCAAAAAATATGAACACAAGAAAACAATATCTGTTATAAATAAAATAATCCCCAGTTTCAATAGACAAACCACCAAAATAACTGTCAAATCTTTGCAAAAGCCCGTGTTTTGAACACGGGCCGTAAGCTTATAAAAATCATTTAATCTTTTCTATTATAACCACGGCTGTTTTCTTCAACGGAATCCAGGCTTGTCCGTCATACAGTTGTCTGTCTTCCCATCAGCGGATGGATGAATCTGCTTCGTCAGAAACCTTTCTCTATTATGATGCCATGAGCCTCCTCAACTTCGGATTCGGGAACAGAAACCTCAAAATAGTCGTCCGCCTTTTCCTTGCGACTAATGGGGTTTATCCTGACCAGAATACCGCTCTCCTCAAGGATGGACTTCAGCTTTTCAGCCATCTCCTTGTTTTGTGCCATGTAAACAACAGTCCACATAATTATGGATGCCCTCCCTGTCTGCTTCCAGACTCAATAACGCCATGACTGCAATAGATTTTAGCCTTGCCTCTGATCTTGATGGCAGATGTCTGCTCAGTAAACTGGGCAACCAGCACCTCACCCTTGTCAATAATCTCCGTGTGGTGCAACTTTGTATCCTTACCCCTTGTAAGGCCAATGACATTTACTCCGTTCTCTTCAGCGGCAACAACTATATAATCTGAATAAGGTCTATCATAATCAAACTTTTCCAACGAATCACCCCAGATTAATATATATTATTTTAAATAAATGTGCAAGTAGAACAACTTAAGAAAAGGCTTCTAACAAAGTTTAACGAAATCATTTCCCAGTATTTCGGCAAGCTCCGATACAACCTCGGAAGTCGCCTGGGAATTCATTTTTATGGCGGGTTTTGAAGCATCCTGAAGGTATATGTATACCCTGTCCGACCCTTCAAAATATCTCAGGAGCGCCAGAACAGCCCTGCGTTTTATTTCCGGTACATCTTCCGAAAACATTATCTTCATTATTTTTCCTCGGGATGCCTGTGACATGGCCGTAATTTTCTCCTGATTTTCCGGCTTTTGCTGCGAGGCGTTTTCATCCGTTGATGTACCTGCATATTTGTCCGGAACCATCGGTTTTATCTGGTTTGCAAGGATTTTTGCCTGCTCGTCTTCCTTCAGGTTTATCCTTCCCTCAACCCATATCTGTGAGTCGGGCACCAGGAACCTTGCATATTCCTCATAAACATTGGGGAAAACCACAACCTCCACCTGGCCGTAAAGGTCCTCTACTGTGACAAACGCCATAAGCCTGTTGTTCTTTGTGCTTATTGTCTTTACGTCTGCCACAATGCCCGCTATGCGGACAAACTGGTTGTCGGCAAGCTTGCCCTCGTTCATCTGTCCTTCTTCCGAAACATCGAATTCATATGAAAAATGCGTCACATTCTTTCTAATCTGTTCCTCAAAGTCATCCAGGGGATGGCCTGTAAGGTACAGCCCGAGCATTTCCTTTTCCATCGCCAGAAGGAGCCTCTTGTCATATTCCTCTATCTTCGGCCATTCAACCGTTATTGCATTGTCTTCCTCAGGCATGACGTCAAAGAGCGAAAACTGGCCTGCCATAGTGTTTTTCTTCTTCGACGACACGCGTTCCAGTATCTTTTCATAGGCAGCCATAAGCTGGGAACGATAGATACCGAAACTGTCAAAGGCTCCGCATTTTATGAGGCTTTCTATGGCACGCTTGTTGAGTTCTCTGCCGTCCATCCGTTCGCAGAAATCGACAAAGTTTTTGAACGGGCCGTTTTTTTCCCTTTCTTCAATTATGCCTTTGACAAGGTTCTCTCCGACGTTCTTCACGGCTGCAAGCCCGAAGCGTATCTTTCCGTTTGCAACAGAGAATCCGCCCAAGCTTTCATTGATGTCAGGCGCAAGGACTTCTATTCCAATCCTACTGCACTCACGGACATACTGGGATATCTTGCTCAGGTTTCCGACAAAGCTGTTGAGAAGTGCTGCCATGTATTCAACAGGATAGTGGCATTTAAGCCATGCCGTCTGGTATCCGACATAGGCATAGGCCGCTGCATGGGACTTGTTGAATGCATAGCTTGCGAAGTCCATCATCTGGTCAAATATCATGTGTGCAGTCTTCTCGTCAACACCGTTCCGTATTGCACCCGGTATTATGACATTGCCGTTTTCATCGGTAAGGCCGTAAACAAAATTCTTCCTCTCGGCGTCCATTACGTCCTTTTTCTTTTTTGCCATTGCCCTTCTTACCAGATCGGACCGGCCGAGGGTGTATCCGGCCAAATCCCTGCAGATACGCATTACCTGCTCCTGATAAATCATGCAGCCGTAGGTCACATCGAGTATCGGCTTTAATTTATCGGTCGGATATGTTATAAGTTCCGGATTCTTCTTGTTACGGATATATTGCGGTATCTGGTCCATGGGTCCCGGCCTGTAGAGCGAGATTCCGGCAATTATATCCTCAATGTTCGACGGCTGAAGCTCGCGGAAGAACTGGGTCATGCCCTGGCTTTCAAGCTGGAAAACGCCCGCTGTTTCCCCGTTGCACAGCATCTCGTAAACAGCCGGGTCGTTATAGTCAATCCTGTCCATGTCTATTTCTATTCCCCTGTTCTTCCTTATCAGGTCGACGGCGTCCCTGATGACCGTAATTGTTCTAAGGCCCAGAAAATCCATCTTCACAAGCCCCAGTTCCTCCAGCGTAGTCATCGGGAACTGGGTGGATATGAGGTCTTCGTTTCTGTAAAGAGGAACAAGGTCAGTAATGGGCTGGCTGGAAATGACCACGCCGGCAGCATGGGTGGATGCATGGCGCGGCATGCCCTCGATGCTTTTTGCCATATCCAGCAATTCATGTATCTCGGGACTTGAATTGTAAAGGTTTTTCAGCTCGGGATTGCTTTCAATGGCGGATTCAATGGTTATATGTTTTCCCGGAACCATGGGAATCATTTTCGCCACTTTGTCAACTTCATTGTACGGTATGCCGAGTGCTCTCCCGACATCCCTTACCGCAGCGCGGGCCGCCATCGTACCGAATGTTATTATCTGTGCAACCCGGTCCTCGCCGTACTTTCTTACGACATAATCAATGACTTCCTGCCGCCTTTCATAGCAGAAGTCTATGTCTATATCGGGCATGCTGATTCGTTCCGGGTTAAGGAAACGCTCAAAGATGAGGTCATGTTTTATAGGGTCAACATTTGTAATTCCCAGGCAGTATGCTACAAGGCTTCCGGCTGCCGAACCCCTTCCGGGACCCACCATTATTCCGTGGTCTTTGGCATATTTTATGAAATCCCAGACAATGAGGAAATAGTCCACGTATCCCATCTGGTTTATAACCGAGAGTTCATATTCAAGCCGCCTGTAATGCTCCATGTTGTCGCCGTAGCGGCGTTTGTAGCCGATATCGCACTGATGTCTGAGATATTCAAAAGGCGTATATCCCTCAGGTACGTCATAGCTGGGAAAATGCAGCTGGCCGAATACGATTTCCACATTGCAGCGTTCAGCTATGCGCAGCGTATTTTCAAGAGCCTCGGGACAGCCTGCAAAATGCTCCCACATCTCCTCGGCCGATTTCAGGTAATACTGATCAGTTTCAAACCTGAAACGGTCCGGGTCATCAATGGTTTTGCCGGTCTGGATGCAAAGCAGGATTTCCTGGGTTTTTGCATCCTCACGGTTTATATAGTGCACGTCGTTGGTGGCAACAAGCGGAATGCCCGTCTCCTGCGACATTCTGATGAGCTGTGCGTTTACAATCTGCTGCTCGCGAAGTCCGTTATGCTGAATCTCAAGATAGAAATTGCCCTTTCCCATGATGGACTCAAGGCGCAGGGCAAGCTCCTTTGCCTTATCGTACTGGTGGTCAAGTATGAGACGCGGAATATCGCCTGCAAGGCACGAACTTAAGGCAATAAGGCCTTCCGAGTGCTCTGCCAGCTGGTCGTAATCTATGCGCGGCTTATAGTAAAAACCGTCTGTAAAACCCAGTGATACAAGCTTTATAAGGTTTTTATATCCAGTATTGTCTGCGGCCAGAAGTATAAGATGGCCCTGGTCCGCGTCAAGGCGCGGGTCCCTGTCCGCATGGGAACGCCTTGCAGTATACACCTCACAGCCCAGTATGGGTTTAATGCCTGCCTTTTTGCATGCCTTGTAAAAATCAATCACGCCGTACATTACGCCGTGGTCGGTTATGGCAAGGCTTTTCATTCCCAGTGCCGCAGCCTTTTCCACCAGCTGTGGAATCCTGCAGGCACCGTCCAGCAGGCTGTATTCGCTATGAACATGGAGATGTACGAATTCTTTCAATATTTCATTCTCCTCACTCAGGATTTATTCTATTTTACCACAAGTGCCTGAGGGGATAGAAACATTTATGGTTGCCAGCTCAGTCACAATCATATGTACGGGCCTGTCAAAATCGTCCGCCGGGATATTATCAACCACCTGAAAAGAGTATGCGGGCGCAAGAATGACACAGTCAGGCCTCAGCAGCGGTATGAAGCGGTCGTAATAACCGGCACCGTAACCAAGACGATGCCCTTTTACATCAAAAGCCACTCCGGGGATTATGACAAGGTCGATAATCCTCGGGTCTGCTGCAGGTATGGAAAGCTCAGGCTCCGGTATGCCCATTGTTCCTTTTGCAGTGTCGGAATCAGGGTTTTTTACAGGTACGGCCTCCATCCTTTCGGAATCAACAACGCGCGGAAGAAGGACGGTCTTTCCTGAGTCAAGGCATGCCCTTATAATCATCCCGGTGCTAACCTCGTTTTTTATGGGCATGTACGCCATGACAACCCTGCTTTCCATGAAAGCGCGGTTTTCAATGATTCTTTTCTGTATGGCATCCGAAAGCTCATGGACTGTTTTCCTGTCCAGATTTTTTCTCTGGTTCAGAACCTTTCTGCGAAGTTCATTTTTGGGATTCTGCATCGTTTTTCACCGTATTCTTTCAATGATGGAATTTCTCATCTGCATAAAAAGAAAGCGGCCATAGGCCGCAGGCGTGTTGTTTTATGGTTACTGGGAAAGCTTCGTACCGCATTTCGGGCAGTAAGCATTCTCCTTGTCAACCTCTGCTCCGCAGTTGGGGCATTTCGCAGCATTCTTGAGCTCAAGAACCCTGTCGTTAAGGTCCTTAATCTTCTTTTCAATGTCGGCTATCTGGTTGCAGAGGTCGGCATACTGGGTTTCAGCTCCGTTTTTGAATTCCTGGTAAACCTTTTCGCCTATTTTGCGGTAGATTTCCTTGATGTTTTCCTTTTCAGCACTTATCTGAGCGTTCAGCCTGGTAATCTCGACAATGTCCTTGCCCTTATCCGTCAGGTTCTTTCCTATCTTCTTCACATCATCCAAGAAAGACATGCTCATAACCTCCTTACAGGATTGTTATTGTGATTTATGAACCCGCTGCAGTAACAGCCTTTATCACATTTCTATGATACCACAGGTTATTTCAGGATAACATTAGAAATTTCTAATGTTTGGATTATAAAACGCTTATAACCGTTCAGTCTTCCCTGTCCTCTGCTTTTCTCCGTATAATGCTGTTGACGGGAAATTCCGGCATTCCTGCCAGATAAACGGTCATCTGCGGATGGGGCGCCGATACTATTCTGTTCCCTTCCTCATCATATAATTCCCCTATTGTAAGTTCTGTGAAAGGTCCCTTCGGCGGGAGCACTTCCACTGTGTCACCGGTTTTGAAATTGTTCCTCTGCTCAACGACAAGCCTGTCAGATGCCCTGTCGTAGCCTTTCACAAGTCCGACAAAATCGTAGCGGCGTATATAGGAACTGGTCCTGTAATTATGGGCTTCAGGGCCAGGCCTTCCGAAAAGGAAGCCTGTTGTGAAATCCCTGTTGCTTACCTTTCCAACTTCCTCCATCCATGTTTCCACGTTATTGAAACGACCCTCATAATATGCGTCTATGGCTTCCCTGTATGCTTTCACCACTGTTGCCACATAGAACGAGCTTTTTACCCTTCCCTCAATCTTCAGGCTGCTGACCCCGCATTCTATGAGTTCGGGCAGATACGGCAGCAGGCAAAGGTCCCTGGAATTGAAGATGAATGTTCCTTTTTCATCTTCTTCAATGGGGAAATATTGCCCGGGCCGTTTCTCCTCCATAAGATAATACCGCCACCTGCAAGGGTGGGCGCAGTCACCCTGATTGGCATCCCGTCCGGCCATGTAATTGCTTAAAAGGCATCTTCCTGAATATGAAATGCACATTGCACCGTGTACGAAGACTTCAAGCTCGGCATCTGGCACCTTCTGCCTTATTTCGCGTATCTCGCCTATGGAAAGCTCTCTTGCAAGCACAATCCGTTTAGCCCCAAGTCTGTGCCAGAATTCGACGGTTCTGTAGTTTGCAGTGCTGGTCTGCGTGCTTATATGGATGGGAAGGTCAGGCCGCGTTTCCCTTATTATCTGGAATATTCCGGGGTCCGATACTATCACCGCATCTATCCCGGTGTCTGCAGCCTGCTCAATGAACGGCGCAGCTTCGTTTATGCTGTCATTATGTGCGATGATGTTCATGGTGATATATGCCTTTTTACCACGTTCATGGGCATAGGCCACGCCTTCCCGCATTTCTTCAAAGGTAAAATTGTCAGATGCGGTACGAAGCCCGAAATGCTTTCCCGCAAAATACACCGCATCGGCTCCGTAATCTATCGCCATCTTAAGTTTTTCAAGGTCGCCTGCAGGCGCAAGCAACTCAACTTTTTTCTCCAAAGCGCACCTCCGCCGCATTTCGGCTTATATTAACATATCATGGCATTATCCATGAGTTTTATCACAATGCTTATTATATTCGCGCGAGAAAAATATGTTTTTCGGATAATCAGATCCGGCTTGAAATCACCTTTCACGCTTGTAGCTGAGCGCGAGCCCGTCGCCTATGGGAATAACCGCAGTATCAAGCATGGGATTGCTGCAAAGGCTTTCCAGATATTCACCAAGCCTTACGGCAATTGTCCTGTGCTTGTGCCCGACTTTTCCCTTCTGGGCCACCAGTCCTTTATAAAGAACGTTGTCGGACAGTATTATGCCTCCGGGCTTGGTCAGCCTCAGGCATTCGGGTAGAAATTCAGGATACTGTCCCTTTGATGCATCAAGAAAAATCATATCATAGGGTGTTGACAGGCACTGCAGGATTTCGGCGGCATCTCCAAGAAGGATATGTATGCTTTCCCCATATCCCGAAGCCTTTATATTACTTTCAGCCATAGCCACCATATCCTCATCTATTTCAATGGTGTCTATATGTACTCTTCCTCCGGATGCCTCCGCCATTATCATCGCGGAATAACCTATTGCAGTTCCTACCTCCAGGATTCTTCCGGGTTTGTGAATCTTTACAAGCACTTTTATAAAGGCGGCTGTCTCCGGCGGGATTATCGGAATGAAGTTTGCATGTGCATACTCTTCAAGTTCCCTGAAGATTCCCTTTTCCCGGGCAATGGTGTTCCTTATAAATTCATCTATCTCCGGATACCGTATTCTGTCTTCCAAACACCTTCACCCTCTGCGGAAAATAATATCCTCAAACATTGACAGAGGCGGCAGAAAGCCGCCTCAAAATCAGTCAAACCCGCTTACTCCGTATTTCTTCATATCCGCCAGATGCCCTTCATATGTTTCATTGTATATATTGACGCCGTCCGGTGTAGTGAAGAAGTACAGATAATTGGTATCTGCAGGATAAAGTGCCGCCTCTATGGCATCAACTCTCGGCGAGCATATGGGTCCTGGCGGAAGGCCATAGTGTTTATAGGTATTATACGGGCTTTCAATCTCAAGATCCTTGTTAAGGACTGCTGTAGTCCTTCCGAGTCCCTGATAAATCCTGGCATACTGTATCGTAGCGTCGCACTGCAGCATCATAGGTGGGTCATGCTTCAGTCTGTTGTGGAAAACGCTGGATATCTTTTTGTAATCAGTAGGGTATTTGGCTTCCATCTCAATAAGGGATGCCAGCGTTACCACTTCATCAATGGTCATGCCCAGTTCTTCTGCTCTTTCGTAATATTCCCGTGTAAACACCTTGTCAAACTGGTCCAGCAACCTGTCAATAAGGTCCTCTTCAGTCCATCCTTCATCCATTTTGTAGGTATCGGGATACAGGTATCCCTCCAGCGGGTACTTCCGGTCAGGGGATACCGCCAGTTCGCTGAGGAACTGGTACTGGGTGGGTATATTCTCGCAAAGCGCAAGGAAGCGGTCTTTGTCGATGTACCCTTGTGCCGAGAGAATCTCCGCAGTCTCGAGAAGAGTCTTCCCTTCAGGTATGGTTATGTCCTGTGTTGGATTCTTCAGAGGCTCACCGGTCAGTGCCAGCATGAGGGCATAGTAGTTCATGTCCTTGCTTATGAGATATCTGCCTGCTTTGTATACATTATCAAAGCCCATGAATTTTGAAATTACCCTGTAAACAAATTTATTCTTAATAAATCCCTGCTCTTTAAGCGCATTGGCTATATCGCTCGTACTTGCACCGTATGGTATTCTGAAAACTATGCCTTCACCGCTTGATACGACTGTCTGAGCCTGCTCTGTACCATTCAGGATATAGCGGTACCCGTAGAGAGCACTCACCATGAATATAATCATGCATACCAGGATGAACAGCAGAATCTTTAGAAAAACATAATTTTTCTTCCTGGTTTTTTTCTTTCTTTTTACCGCAGGCTTAACGTCGGGTTCCATATGATGCCTGTTTGTATTTCTGTTGCTTTGCACTGTCCATCACCTTGGCTCTCTTATAGGTACTTGTTTTGCTTGCCTTATGGGAAATAAGAATTTACAAGTACGATTCATTATATCATTTCCCTTGATATCAGTCAAAAAACCTCCGGCAGCGTTCCCAACATGCAATAAGCTTTTCCGGACAAGCTATTGTATCCTGAACCCGGAAGCCGTGTCAACGGATTAAAGCAACATATATTGTTTTAAATTCAGTATGTTATGATATAATTATTTTATCGTCGATGTACAATAATGCAAAAACCCCGGGGACCGACAATTTTGAAATGCGCATTAAACAGCGGATTTAGGATTTTACCTAATAAACGGAAACTTTAATACTGAATCAAAAGTTGGTATTTATGCACCTTCTACGGGTTTTTAACTACCTATAAGGAATTGAAACTTTAACTCACTAGATTCAGGTTCTAGTGTGAGTGTTTTTATACTAAGAATGCCTTACTGATGTAGTAAGGCATACTTCTTAACCTTTTTCATTTTCATAGTGATGCAAGAACATTTAATTTATTTAATTTATTAAATTCATAAATTAACACTCAACAAACAGACTTCATCCTTCTAGCATCTTCCTCAATTCGTCATAATACCCTGTCTGCCGCTACCGCTGCAGCATCTCTGCTATTCCCTTTATTGCATTCAAAGACCTTTCGGCCATTCTTCTGTACTTTTCCTTTTTATCCCTGATACGTTCACCCAATGGCTCGAGAATCCCGAAATTTGAATTCATCGGCTGAAAACGGGTATTGGCAGGATTGGATATATAGTGAGCAAGAGCACCCATGACAGTCGTCGCAGGGAAGATGATATCGTCCATCCCCTTAAGCTGTCTCGCTGCGTTGATGCCTGCCACAAGGCCTGATGCTGCTGATTCTATATAACCTTCCACACCTGTTATCTGCCCGGCAAAGAAGATATTTCTTCTGTTTCTCAGTCTGTATACTGAATCAAGAAGCTTTGGTGAATTAATAAAAGTGTTGCGGTGCATAACGCCGTAGCGTTCAAATTCGGCATGTTCAAGGCCGGGTATCATTGTGAAAACACGTTTTTGTTCTCCCCATTTGAGCCGCGTCTGGAATCCGACCATATTGTAGAGAGAACCGGCTGAATTGTCCTGCCTGAGTTGAACAACCGCCCACGGCTCACGTCCTGTGCGGGGGTCAATAAGTCCAACCGGTTTCAGCGGCCCAAACCTCATGGTATCAATGCCTCTCTTGGCCATTGTCTCTATTGGCATGCATCCCTCAAATACCCTGTTATCCTCAAAATCTTTAAGTTCCACTGTTTCGGCATTGACAAGCGCTTCGTAAAACGCCATGTATTCATCCCTATTCATAGGGCAGTTTATATAGTCGTCATCGCCTTTTCCATACCGTGACGCACGGAAGACCACGTCATAGTTGATGGATTCGGCTCTAACTATTGGCGCGGCAGCGTCAAAAAAGTAAAGACTGTCCAGTCCCAGCATTTTTGATATCTCTTTTGCCAGCGCGTCAGAAGTCAATGGACCTGTTGCAATAATTGTTATGTTGTCATCATGTAATGATGTCACTTCTTCATTTATTACTTCTATCAAAGGATGCCCCTTGATGGAATCCGTCACCATTCTGGAAAAGCCCTCACGGTCCACGGCCAATGCCCCTCCCGCCGGCACCCTTGTTTTGTCCGCACAGCTTATGATTATGGAATTAAGGTACCTCATTTCTTCCTTCAGAAGCCCGGCAGCATTCTCAAGACTTGCCGATTTAAGGGAATTGCTGCATACCAGTTCGGCAAAATCATTGCTGTGATGAGCAGGAGTTTTTTTATCGGGTTTCATCTCATAAAGCCTTACTTTAATCCCCTGTTGTGCTATCTGCCAGGCGGCCTCGCATCCGGCAAGGCCTGCCCCAATTACGTTTATTGTTCCGTTATTCATATGCCGCACCTCACTTTAAATCTGCTCATATATTCTATCCTGTTGTTCTGCGTCATACCATACCCTGCTTTTCTTTTTGTCAGGAATTATTACGTTACGGTTCTATATCCATTGTTTTGTCGCTATCATAAGTTACAGAACAATACTATTATGTTATAATATCATCACCTGAGAAAGGTGAAATCAAGCCTGCAGTCAGGCCGGGAGGATTTCGATGATAAAAAAAGGATGCATTCTTGCTTTGGCTCTTATATTCATGCTGTTCATGTCATCATGCGGTCAGCATGACATGCAGACTGCTCCAGACGGTAATTTCCCTGAAAGCACTCCTGCATCAAACCAGATGGCTCCGGAAATAATGCCCCTTCCTTCTCCGGAACCTACTCCCGAACCTGCACCTGAAACTCCGAAAACGGCCATTCTGATGGCTGCAGGCGACTGCGTTCTTCATGAAACATTCCAAAAATCTGCATATATTCCCGAAGAAGGCCGATACGATTTTTACAGCATCTTCTCTCCCATAGAAAATTACCTGGCGGAAAGCGATGTGTCCATCATAAGTTTTGAAAGTGCCGCCACCAACGACAGGGATGATTACACCGGGTATCCCATGTTCAACTGCCCGCCGGAGATATTTGATACATTTAAGGCGGTGGGGTTTGACATAGTAAACAACTCAAACAATCACCAGCTGGACAGGCGGCTCCACGGCATGTTTGAAACCCGGGACAATATAAAAAGCAGGGGTCTTGATGTACTGGGCATATACGACGGTGAGGAGCAGCGGTATATCATAAAGGAGGCAAACGGCATAAAAATCGGCATCATGGCGTATACCTACGGCTGCAACATGAACGAGATGTCTCTTACCGAAGAACAGCGTTACAGGCATCTGGCACTGATTGATGAAGAAAGGATAAGACAGGAACTGGCCAAAATGGAAGAAGAAGCAGATGTCTCGGTCGTATGCATGCACTGGGGAGTCGAGTATCAGCAGCAGCCTACTGAAGCACAGAAAAAGCTTGCAAGGGATATGATAAGCTGGGGCGCCGACGTGATTCTCGGCTCCCATCCTCACGTGGTGGAACCCAGTGAGATTATAGAATACAACGGAGAAAGCAAGTATGTAATCTATTCCATGGGCAACTTTGTTTCAAACCAGAGACGCGGCGCCTCGGGCTATCCTTTGACCAACAAGGAACGGGCCGAGGACAGCATGCTTGTTAAGGTAGTATTTGAGAAAAATCCTGAAACCGGAAAGACCATTATCAGGGAAGTTATTCATATCCCCACCTGGTTATGGCGTTATACCGAAAACGGAACCTACAGGTTCAAAATCATACCCGTTCCATATAAAGGGTTCTATCAGAAAAATGAATATCATGAAGACGTGCTCAATGAAGCATATCAGTCCTACGACAGGACCATGAAACTGGTCCGGGACTACAGTTATGGGGAATAAAGCACGCCGCCGTATTCATGGTTCTCTTTATTGCTGCCGCAACGATGGACTCACTGATGCATTGCGATTGTTCAATAAGGACACACAACATTGTTAACCGCTTTTCTTTTTGCTTTCCTTTTCGTGCTCCTCAGAATAGTCGCACTGCGGATTGGCACATTTCAGGTATACTGTGTTGCCCCTGGTCTTCTGTGTCATAAAGCTGCCGCATTTCGGGCAGGTTTTGTCCGACGGCATGTCCCACGACAGGAAATCGCAGTTGGGATAGTTCTCGCACCCAAGATATTTTCTTCCTCTCTTGGTTTTCAGTATTATAATCTTCCCGCCGCACTTGGGACACTTTACGCCTGCCTCCTCATAAAGCGGCTTGGTATTCTTGCATTCTGGATAGCCCGGGCAGGCCAGGAACTTGCCGTATCTACCGGTCCGGATTACCATGGTTCGTCCGCATTTCTCGCATATTACATTGGACTCCTCCACGGGAAGCTCAACCTTTTTGATTACCTGCTCAGCTTTTCTCACGGTTTCCATGAAACCCGGATAAAACTCGCGGAGCACTTCCTTCCAAGGGGTTTTTCCTTCCTCCACGCTGTCCAGCTTGCTTTCCATCTCGGCCGTAAAATTAACGTTTACGATGTCAGGAAAGTTTTCAACCATTAACCTGTTCACTGTCTTGCCAAGCTCTGTAGGTACAAGCTGCCTCTTATTTCTCTCAACATAGCCGCGGTTAATGATGGTGCTGATTGTAGGTGCATATGTGCTTGGCCGGCCTATGCCTTTTTCTTCCAGGGCTTTTACAAGGGTGGCTTCGGTATAGCGCGGAGGCGGCTCTGTAAAATGCTGTGCAGGTTCAATGTCCTTCAGGTTAAGACTTTCACCCGATTCAAGAGGCGGAAGCTGCTGGGATTCCTCATCCTCTTCCTCGTCCTTTCCCTCCACATAAAGAGCCATAAATCCGGGGAAAACAAGTCTTGCTCCGCTTGCCCTGAAATTGAGAGCATCATTGTTTTCTCCTGCCGGCAGAGTTCCCTCTATCTCGGCAGAAATTGTATCAAACACCGCATTCTCCATCTGACAGGCGATAAACCTTTCCCAAATGAGCTTGTACAGCCTGTACTGGTCAGGAGTGAGCATGTCTTTCAATGACTCAGGATTACGCTCTACATAGGTGGGGCGAATCGCTTCATGTGCATCCTGCGCGCCGGATTTGGTTTTGAATACACGAGGCTTGTCAGGAAGGTAGTCTTTGCCGAACCTTTCCCCGATATATGCCCGCGCCTGCATCAGAGCATCTTCGGACAACCTTACCGAGTCTGTTCTCATGTATGTAATAAGGCCTACTGAACCCTCGCTTCCAAGCTCAACGCCTTCGTATAACTGCTGTGCAACCATCATTGTTTTCTGAGCGCTGAAGCCAAGCTTTCGGGACGCTTCCTGCTGCAGGGTGCTGGTGATGAACGGAGGTGCAGGTGACCTTTTTTTGGCGCCCTTCTTGACATTGGCCACCCGCCATGCGGCAGATTTCATCATGCCTATTAATGCGTCTGCTTCCTCTTTTGACTTTATCTCAAGTTTTTTGCCGTTCTTTCCGTAAAAACGTGAAGAAAACACGGTACCGTCATTTTTGGCGAACCGTGCTTCAATGGTCCAGTATTCTTCAGGTACAAAATCTTCGATTTCCTTCTCCCTGTCGCATATGATACGCAGTGCCACGGACTGTACCCTGCCTGCGCTGAGCCCTTTTTTGACCTTCTTCCAGAGAACCGGACTCAATTCGTAGCCAACAATCCTGTCAAGAACCCTCCTTGCCTGCTGGGCGTCCACAAGATTCATGTTCAGTGGTCTGGGTTCCTTTATTGCATTGGTAATGGCGTTTTTGGTTATCTCGTTGAATGTGATACGGCACGGGCTGGATCCGTCCAAATTCAGAACATGTGCAAGATGCCATGAAATAGCTTCCCCTTCCCGGTCAGGGTCGGTGGCGAGATAAACTTTTTCGGCCTTTGCGGCATCTTCTTTAAGGCTTTTTATCAGCTTGCTCTTTCCGGTCATGATGACGTACATGGGTTCAAAATCGTTTTTAACATCCACCCCCAGATGGCTTTCTGGCAGGTCTCTGATGTGGCCCATGGACGCATCGACTTTATATTCGTCTCCAAGATATTTCTTGATTGTTTTCGCCTTTGCAGGCGACTCAACTATTACGAGATATTTGGACATCCATTCCCTCCGGAATCGTATATTTATCGATATTTAACATTTGTTATCGTATCATTGATAGTTTATTTTGTAAACCAAGTTTTTATGCTGCAAGGCAGAATTAAAGCCAGCGCTGGCGCTGGCATTTGATTTAAATTTCAATAATTAAAATATAATCTTCTTAACTAAATTAACATAAGTAGAATAGAATTCATAGAAGTTGTATTGATAATATGAAAGCCTGATACATTATCATTTGATTATATCATTTTATTTATGATCGCATGAAACAATACCCGTAGTCCTCTCATAGTCATAATCCGCTGTATAATCTGATACTGGACATTTAGGTAATTCATCAATATATTTAGTTCCAGATTCTGATTCTGATACAAGATCCCTCAGACTAGATGGTAATTTACCGTCATGGTCTGCTTGATACATTTGAACTGCCGATTGTATCGTTCTGATATTAGCTTTACATGCATTTTCCTTTGCACTTTTTGTTACATTATTGTAAATAGGAATAGCAATGGCCACCAGTATGCCCAAAATGATAATAACCACCATCAGTTCAACCAGAGTGAAGCCCTTTTTGCTCTTCATCAGCCTCATCAACATAAATGACCCTCCCAATTAAATCCAAGTTTTCAGATATCACGCAAATTTGATACTTTGCTATCTATACTATTATTTACCACAAAATCAGCAGCAATTACAATATAATTTGCTAATATATCAGTTAATTCTTAAGTTTTCCATATAAAACATCATGTATAGCAATAAGCAAGCAATTGAAATCAGGATATGTATTGGTTTATTATACCATTTGATATAATTTATATCAGAAATTATCGGAAGGTGGGTACATGGAACACCGCTGCGACAATATTTTTGACCTGATAGACGAAACGATGGAACTTAACGCGTCGGACCTTCACATATCCGTTGGCATACCGCCGACATGCAGGGTAAACGGTCACCTTCATCAACTTCATTATGACATATTGAAACCTAACGATACTGAAAGATTTGCAAAACAGCTTCTTAATGAAACTCAGTTCAGGCACCTGCAGGAAACAGGTGAAATAGACATATCCATTTCTTCATTCGGGAAATACCGTTGCAGGATTAATATTTTCAAACAGAAATCATGGTTCAGCATGGCCATAAGGATGCTGAATCCTGTTATAAAGGATTTCAAGGCTCTTGGACTTCCAATGGTGCTTGAGGACCTGTGCAGGCTCAATCGCGGGCTGATACTTATAACCGGACCTACCGGAGCGGGCAAAACTACAACCCTTGCAGCCATGGTTGACTGGATAAACACTCACAGGGACTGCCATCATCGTAACGCTGGAAGACCCGATAGAGTATGTACACGTTCATAAACGGAGCATTGTCAACCAGAGAGAAATCGGGTGTGACTCTTTGAGCTATGCAAATGCCCTGCGGGCTGTTCTCCGTCAGGACCCGGATGTAATACTTATCGGTGAGATGCGTGACCTCGACAGCATATCCATTGCTCTAACGGCAGCCGAAACAGGACATCTGGTGCTTTCCACACTCCATACAATAGGGGCCTCCAAGACAATTGACAGGATTATCGACGTCTTTCCGCCTTTTCAGCAGCAACAGATAAGAACCCAGCTTTCAACCGTACTGGAGGCTGTGATTTCCCAGCAGCTAATCACAACGGCCGACGGGTCAGGCAGGGTTGTGGCAACAGAGGTTATGATAGCCACGCCGGCTATCAAAAACCTTATCCGCGACAATAAGATTCATCAGATATCAAATGTTATACAGACAAGCGGAAAGCACTTCATGAAATCCATGGACATGTCGCTTCCGGAACCTGTCAGAGACGGAAAAATCACAGCCGAATCGGCTCTTGCATATGCGACCGATCCGGAATACATGAAAAAAATGCTTTCAGGCTGATATCAGGACACCGGTTTCTTATATTTTATGACCTTCCCGGCTTCCGGTTCAAGATTGGATACATTCTTAAGCAGTACTTCTGTTGTAATGTTGTATGATTTGCCCTGCATCGCTCCTGTAATATTGATTGACAAAAAGTTTCTTCCGTTGGAATCCCTTTTTATCTCAAAAATATTATCGTTTGCAATTATCGGATCAGTTATATCTCTTATGTCGTCTTTATACTGATATTTTATCCTGGAATCCTCAAGAAAGATATAACAATACCCGTCATCATCAGGAGAGTCTGCAATATCAATTTCCTCAGCATACCTTAGCTCGTCTGTAATGAAATCCCCTGCTTTTCTCAGGTCAGACTGGAGCTGAAACTGTGTGCTTCCGGCAGCAAAAGCATTATGCCCGACATAAAAGACCCTGAATATAATTGCAAGGACAATGCCCAACAAGGCAAGGAATATTACAAGTTCTACCAGAGTAAATCCCTTTCTGATTTTCATGGAGAATACACCCTGTCATTTGTTCGGTACAAACAGCCTGATTTTTGCTTTATCGCCATGTGCCCCAAAAGACTCTTCGGTCTCAACTATGCGTCCCCTGACATTTATCGTTACCCTGTCACTGCCGTCGCCAAAGGTGATGCTGAGGGTATCCGAGCCGCTGTTTTCCCGATTTGCCAGTTCGTTTTCAGCAACCTTTCTGGCTGTGTACACGGCCCTGGTTCTCCCACCGGATTCACTTATCTGTAAATAGCCAAAGGTTATGGATGGAAGTATGAATACGACAATCAGCCCGATAAGGACCATGCAGACCAGTATTTCCACGATGCTGAAACCGCCGTTGTCTCTTATGTATCTCATACGGAATCTCACCCCGTGAGTAATTCTATTGCCAGTTGCCGTAAGCGTAAGTTATTTTTCCTGCAACATCCTTGAAGAAATCCATATCTTCGGGACCAACTTCGTCATAGACAACATTTGCTCCGCCCTTAATGTCAAACGAGTTACAGATTATAACTCCGGTAATTCTAGCCCCTCCGCTGACGTATACATCAGCTTCGGGTGCATATACCACTTTGGCTACAGTATTTGTACCGCCGTCAAATTTTACTGCCCCGCCGCCGCTTATCAGATTCCCCACGATTCCTGTTCCGTTGGCTATATGAACCTTTGCCTCTTTTACATGAATGGTTGCTGCAATTCTTATATCCTGAGGAAAACTCTGCCAGTTATTGTTGTCAGTGCTTACTGTATCGTTTCCGTTTTCATCCTCTGTTCCGGAATAGTAAAGGAAAACCTTCCTGGACCGTTTCATAAGTTCTTCCTCATCTGCATTGTAAGTGTAATTAATACTGCTGCTGCCGCCAAGACTCATAATGTCATCCACATAGATATACATCCTGCCGTTTCCTTTATGGTTGACAATAATGTGACCCTGCCTTAATAAAAGTTTTCTGGCCCTTATGATGATATCTCCGTCACCAAGGTTGAATATCATATTTGTATCATTGGACAATTCCAGGTCATCGTCAATAAACAGCTCCAGGTTGCCCCCTCCGCTATGCACATCCACAACCTGGCCTGTACCGGAAACATGCAGGTATTTTGTTCTGATAACCCGACCAGTGTTATTCCTTATAATTTTCAGCGTTCCGTTGCTGACATCGATACCGTTGGTGTAGTAAACATCGTTATTTATCTCTACAGTCTGATTCCAACCTGCACTTAAAGTACGGGAATCGGCAGGCAGGCCGACCGGGTAAGCCGGATAATCCGGGAATGGAAAAACATCGTATTCATAGATTTCATCAAGCCTGTCCACCACAGGACGAATCCAGTCCGGATGCTCAACGGCAGAACTGTCCGCATTGGGGCTTATAAAAACCTTGCCGGTAACCGAACCGTTATTGAAGTAGATTTTCCCCAGACAGGCTATATCGCCTTCTATTCTGCCACCCTCATCAATAGTAAGTTTACTCTCGGAATAGACAGTTTTATCAAAAGGCTCACCGGCGGCTGTTTTTTCTTCAATATTGAGCGTGACTGAGCCGCTGCTTCCCTTATACGTCGAAGAAGAGATTATTGAAATGATTTTGCCTGACCTTGTTACATTAACCCTGATTGTTCCTTCATCCGATGATGAAAGTTTGAAAGGCATGCTTTCGCCTTTCTCAACCAGTTTGTCCACCAGCTTTTTAAGCTCCGCGGAAGACAGATTATCAGGATTTTCCACTATGTATGAACCAACGGCCTCAGCGCCGGAATGCGCATAATAGTAGGCCTGGGCTTTGTTGCTGTCCAGTACCGACCATTCGGTATCCACCAAGCCCATGGCAAGTATGGCAGCACTGAACATTACAAATATGACTATAACCACCAGAACCATCGGCAGGGCCATTCCCCTGTCGGAAGACAGAAATCTGAACACTGTACCATCCTCCCGGGTATCATTAAATGACAACCCTGAGCAGCTCCTCCATCGATGTCAAACCCTGTTTCACCTTCATAAGTCCATCCTGCCTGAGAGTATTCATTCCTTCCCTCATGGCCGTTTCCCTGATTTCATTTGCGGAAGCCTTGTTAAGAATCATCTTCTGAATTGACTCGGTAACTCTCAGGAATTCAAAAACACCTTTTCTTCCCCTGTATCCCGTATGATTACAGGACATGCATCCTACTGGCCTGTACAGGGTCACATACTTCTCGTCAGGACCTATCGGAAAGTCGGGGACACTTTTAAGTATCTCTTCCCGTGACATTACATAGGGCTTCTTGCACTGCGGACACAGAACCCTTACCAAACGCTGGGCAAGTACACCGATTAGCGATGATGCTGTCAGAAAAGGCTCAACACCCATTTCGCCAAGCCTTGTTACAGCACCGGGAGCGTCATTGGTATGAAGCGTTGAAAAAACCAGATGGCCTGTCAGTGCCGATTCGACGGCTATCTTGGCAGTTTCCATGTCACGTATTTCGCCGACCATGATGATATCCGGATCACTTCTGAGAATTGACCTTAATCCTGACGCGAATGTCATGCCTGCCCTTACGTTAACCTGTATCTGGTTCAGGCCTTCCATGCGACGCTCAATAGGGTCTTCAAGGGTGATTATGTTCTTGTCCGGTGAATTGAGCTTGGCCAGCGTTGCATACAGCGTGGTACTCTTTCCGCTTCCTGTAGGCCCGGTAATCAGCAGAAAGCCGTACGGAAGCTTAATGGTTTCCTCGTAAAGCTGAAGCTGTCTGTTGTGAAAACCGAGTTCCTCCAGAGTAAGCATTTTGCTGCTTCGGTTTAAGAGCCTCAAAGTGACTTTTTCACCGAATGCTGACGGCAGCGTGGCGATACGGATGTCCACTGTCTTGTCTGCGATCCGGATGGTGGTTCTTCCGTCCTGTGGGATTCTTCTTTCGGCGATGTCCATGCCGCCCATTACCTTTATTCGCGATACGATTGTCGGGTGAAGCTTCAGCGGGGCCTGCAATATCTCATGGAGCACGCCGTCGATTCTGAACCTTACCCTTGAATATTTCTCCTGGGGCTCTATATGTATGTCACTGGCATTAGCCCTTACCGCCTGGTTGAGAATCTGGTTTACAAGCTGTACTGCAGGCTTCTCGTTTACCTCGTCATCTATTGAATCTATTCTGTCTTCCTCTTCCTCCTCTTTCTGAAATTCCGCCTGCTGCTCTATGTTTTTGCTCATATTGGTGAACTGCTCAATGGCAATGTTAAGTTCCCTGTCCATCACAATTATGGGCTGGACCTCATATCCCGTGATAAGCTCCAGATCATCGATGGCTATGATGTCATTGGGATTGCTCATGGCAACAAGCAGCTTTCCGTCCCTTATACGGACAGGGAGAAGCTTGTATTTCTGCGCAATTTCAGGTGTAATGAGGTTGGCTGCGGCCATGTCGATTCCCTCTTTGTTGAGGGATATGTATTCCAGTCCCCATTTTTTCGCCATCGCTCTTGCGATGTCTTCTTCCTTGCAATAACCGAGCTGTGTAAGGGCCTGACCGAGCATGATACGTATTCCCTTGGCCTTGTTCTTTGCCTGAAGGTCAAGGGCTTTTTTAACCTGCTCCTCAGTTACAATGCCCATTTTTATAAGCTGTTCGCCCAGGTAACCGACATCGTTTCCGTTAACCATATCTTTTTCATCTCGTTTTCTTATGTGTTACACAATGAAGCGCATTTATCTGTAGAAAGCATCCGCCCTGATATTTACCGTAACTCCGTCGGCATCCGTGTCGCCGCGTGTAATTTCAATCTTTTCAAACCTTATAAGCCTGTCTCCGCCCGCAATGCTTTTCATCAGACTTACAAAACGTGAATAGCTGCCTTTGACGGAAAAAGTCACAGGCATTACGTTCATGTTATTATTTACCACTCTTTCATCAAACTCTATCGATTCCAAATTAATGCCGGCATTGCGTGAAAGTTTGCTTATATGCTGAATCAGTCCCGCTTCGTCGGCATTTTCGGGAAGCAGTTTGTTAAGCCTGTTGTAAGATTCCTTGAGTTCATCTGACATAAGCGATAAGGCAGCAAGCCTGGTAAATTTCTCTTCATTGCTTTCGTAAATCCTTTCCTCTTCCTCAATTGCCGCTGAGGTTTCGGATATGTCTACGGCCTTCATTACCGTAAATACTGCAAGAATGATGATTATAGCGGCGCTGACTATTATAAGCGGCGCAAAATGCTGTTTTTTCAGATTAAGATTCATTGCTGCCTCCCCCTGTCTGAACATTTGCAGTGAGATTTACGGGGATGTTCAGTTCAAACTGGATGTTGCCCGATGTTGAATCAAGGGTTGAAAAGGAACATGTAATCTCACCGAAATCGTCTATTTCCGAAAGGCTGTCTATAGTATCCGAAACGGTTTTATGGTCAGGAGCGCGTCCCTGTATTACAACAGTTGCCTTTCCCTCTGAATAGTCTGCCGTAAGGCCGGTAAGAAATACAGTCGGCGGGATTGCATTTCCTATTTCCGGTATGATTGAATCCCATTCAGGATAGCCTGAAGTAATGGAAGCAACCTGGGACGTCAGGGCAGTTACGTCATTCATCATCTCTTCAAACGGCCTCAAATCTTCTATCCGCTCCAAGAGGACATCATTGCTGTTTCTGATGGATTCAAGTTCATGGTTAAGACTTGCGCCTACAAGATTAAGAACTATAAATGCAAGAGCTAATGCTGCGATTAAGGTTATCCCGGTAAACAAAAGGATTTTGCCTCTCCGGGACGCATTACGCAATTCCACATATTCTTTGGGAAGCAGACTTACGGCATACATGCTTACACCCCCAATCCCCTTATGGCAAGGCTGATGGCGGCAGAATAAACGTTTGTGCTGAAATTGACCGTCACGTTATTTTTGTTTTTAATCGGTATGTCGGTATAAGGCTGCATGATTTCCACTTCCTCATATCCGGCATCTCTGAATCTTTCAGCAATTTTTCTTATATCTGAAAATCCCGTGAGATAGATTCCTTCCACTGAATCATTGTTCTGCATGCGGTAATAACCGATGGACGACCTGAGTTCGTTGATGAGTATGTCCGCCATGTCCGACGATGTTTTGTAATCGCCCTCCGGGCCGTTTTTCCATGCAGCCGACTGGGAAAAAGGGACCGAACGTGCCATTGCTAAAATGCAGTTATTGAATATCAGGATATTCGCAACATCATGATTGAATCCCACCACAGCATAGGCATCCCTGTTTACGGTGCACAAGGCTGCCCTTCCTATAGCCAGGGCAGTCGAGTCTATTTCCAGAATGTCAAGATTTGCTCTCGCAAATGCGGTAATAAAGTCGCCCAGCATTTTCTTTCTTGCGCCGACAAGTATTATGTTAAGAAAACTTCCGCCTTCATCCTGTTTTTCACCGGCAACAATATAATCAAGCTGCAGTTCGTCCAGGGGCACCGGTATATATTCCTGCGCCTGGAACATAACCATGTTGTGTATCTTGTCCCCGGGTACCTTCGGAAAGGCTGCAAAACGTATAATAACGTCCTGATTTGCAACACCAAGCAGCACATCCCTTGATTTGAAGCCGCTCTGTGAAAAAAGCTTTTCAAGATAAACTGCCAGTGTTTCCGCACTTATTACGCGACCGTCCTTTATGATCCCGTCAGTGAGGCTTACGCGTCCCCAGCCTGTGATAACAGGGTTATTGACGCTTCCGCTCACCTCAACCGCGCGTATCTCCCTGGAATCCATTTCGATGCCGACAATGCTTTTTGAAAACAGACCCATAACATTCAACCCCTGTTCTGTTTTCGTACAGTGAAAAATAATATCAGTAGGAAGCGGACGTAACGGCCGTGAACATAGGAAGATACAATGCCACAAGCATGCCGCCCACAAGGACACCTATCAGTACAAGCAGTACCGGCTGGATAAGTGACTGAAGGTTCTTGGTTGTAACGTCCACTTCCTCCTCATAGAACTCTGCAACCTTGTTCAGCAGTGACGGCAAGGTACCGGATTCCTCGCCCACAGCAATCATATGGGTCACCATCGGAGGAAAAATGCCGCTTTCCTCAAGAGTCGAGGCAATGGTTTTTCCTTCCTCAATGCGTTCTGCCGCATTCCTTACAGCCTCGGCCAGCACATCGCTGCCGGATGTGGGTCCGGCGCTTTCCAGCGCCTGGACTACCGGAATTCCTCCTTCCAGAAGAGTTGAAAGGGTTCTTGTAAACCTTGCTATCACTGATTTCAGCAGGATGGGCCCTATTATGGGGAGCTTCAGCTTTACGCTCTCCCACAGGTCGTGTCCCGTCCTGCTCTTGAAGAAAAGTACAATGAATGACACAACAGCTACGGTAACGCTAATCCAGACATACCATTTCGTCCTTATTGATGCGGACAGATTGAAAATAAACTGTGTTATGGCAGGTATCTGAGTGTTGCCGGATATGAACTTCTGGAAAACAGGAACCATGAAAACCAGCATGGCGATGAAGATTACCAGTGCAAATATCCCTATCATCTTAGGATAGGATGTGGCTGATTTGATATTGTCCTTTACCTGCTTTTCTTTATGCAGCTGCTCGGAAAGGCGGAGAAGGGTATTCTCCAGCGTGCCTCCCACTTCGCCCGCCCTTATCATTGACACGTACAGATTGGAAAAGATGTTCGGGAACGCTCCGAAGGCATCTGCAAGGCTCATGCCGCCCTCAACATTCTTTGAGATGGTTTCAAGGGCGCTTTTGAGAGTAGGATTTTCCGCCTGCCTGCTCAGGGTGTATAAAGCCCTTGTTACCGGGATTCCGGCGCTCAGCATGGCTGCAAGCTGCCTGCTGAAAAGCGTTATTTCTGAAAGCTTGACCTTCTTTTCACCGAACAGGAAGGTGCTCTTGTTTTTCTCCTTATATTCCTCAAGTTCGAGGATGGCATAGCCTGACGCTCTCAGCCTTTCTGCGGCGGCCGCCGTAGTATCGGCACTTATTTCTCCGGTTATAAGTTCACCCTGTTTTGTTATGCATTCATAATTGAATACAGGCATATCAATCCCTCCGGGACTGATAAATCAGAAATAGCTGTTTCGCATCATGCGCTCAACCTCAGCCCTGTCCACGCAATATTCAAGGACCGATTCCCTCGATATCCTGCCGCTCATAAACAACTTCACCAAAGCCTGGTCCATTGTCTGCATACCGTCCTTTTGTCCTGTCTGCATCACCGAATATAGCTGATGCTCTCTTCCCTCACGTATCATGCTGCGGACGGCCGGGGTATCCACCAGGTATTCAACTGCCACAACCCTTCCCTTTCCGTCGACTGTCGGTATCAGCTGCTGAGAAATTACCGCCCTGAGCGAGCCTGCCAGCTGCTGTCTTATCTGCACCCTCTTGTCCTCGCTGAAGGAATCTATGATACGCGTGACGGTCAGGGGAGCGGTCTGTGTATGCAGCGTGGATAAAACAAGATGACCTGTTTCAGCTGCGGTCAGCGCTATGCTGATGCTCTCCTGATCCCTCATTTCACCAATCATGATGATATCAGGGTCATGCCTCAGAACATGGCGGAGTGCAGATGCAAATGAATGGGTATCGGTACCTACCTCACGCTGCCTGACCGAAGACTTCTTGTGCCTGTGAAGAAACTCTATCGGGTCTTCAATGGTGACTATGTTGCATGCCCTGGTCGAATTGATAAGGTCAATCATGGCTGCCAGAGTGGTGGATTTTCCGCTGCCGGTGGGACCGGTTACAAGAATCAGGCCCCTCGGCAAATCACAGAGCCGTTTTATATCCTGCGGCAGCCCAAGCTTGTCAAACTCCGGAATGACAAAGGGGACTGCCCTGAAAACAGCCGCCAGGGTTCCCCTCTGAAACATTACATTTCCCCTGAACCGCGCGCAGCCGGGGATTGCATAGGAAAAATCCAGTTCCAGGTCATTTTCCAGCTTCTCCTTCTGGTAATCCTTGAGGATGGAAAGAATCATGTATTCCACATCCTCTGATTTGAGAGGAGGTGCTTCAACCGGCACCAGTTCGCCGTTTATGCGTATGCAGGGCGCCATGCCCACTGCAAGATGAAGGTCCGACCCGTTGCGCTCCACGGTCAGTCTGAGAAGGTCATCGAGTGAAAGCATATAGGATGAAGAAACATTAGTGAACCGCATATCCATTCACCACTGTGGTTATATAATAGTCCGGATATTTGTCCGGCTTAATAGCCGGGCTCATATTCGTTTTTCAGAGGGTCGTCAATCTTGGCGATCATGTCCTCGACCATCTTTATCTTTTCGGGCGTTTCTTCGAGGATGAGCACATAATGCGGGTTATTGTCCCTTGAAACGTTATTGGATATGGTGAAGCATTCTTCTGGAATGCCCGTAAGCGATACAAGCAAATCACGTCTCCGTTCCAGCCTGTATGTTCCGGACGGGTCGTCGGAATAGTCTATCGGCACCCTTATCTTGTCCGAAGCAACATCAAACTGGTTAAGGTGGTCCATAACAAATATCTTGTAATCCTCGGGGCATACGACGAGAATGTTTTTTGAAAACTGGGGATAGCTGAATGTATATGTCTTAATCTCGGGAATATCCAGAAGGCTCAGCCTGTATTCCGCTTCAAGGGCGGATATGTTTTTCAGCCTTTTGATGAAGAACCGGTTGCTGTCAATATTCTGTTTTATGTCTATCAGGTCAATGAGCTGCGAGACCTGCTTTACCGCTTCTTCGCTGCCTTTCAGCCAGACAGCCATTGCAGTCCTGTCGAAAGTTATCACATCCACGTCAAGGCCGAACTGATATATTATCGGAACTATCTCGCTGGCCTTGACATAAGTAAGTTTTTTCATGTACACGGTGAAATCAAGCTTCTGGTTTTCGGCGGTATCGAGTTTTGACTTAAGTTCTTCTATCTGCTCAAACTGGCTGTCGGTTACATAAACATAAAGGATTTTGGAATTGGTATCAAGAAAGATACCTGTCGGCAGGCCGATTTCTTCAAGAACGTCATTCATTTGTTCGCCGGTTATGTATGAAAGATATATCGGAGTAAGTTTGCGCGTGTCCGGGGAACCCGCATTTTCAGACCTGTCCAGCATGGAAATGAGTTCCCTGACTTTGCCGAGTTCCCTGGGCGTCCCCTGGACCCATATTGCTTTTGGATTGGTATCAAGTGTTACCTTATGGACATCTATTCCGAGATTGCTTATCTGGTCCGATACCGTGCCTGCATCTATGTATTTGAGTGTAAAGCGGGTCAGCACCATGCTGTCGAAAAATGATGCTGTCAGCGTCTCCTTCTCACCTACAATCATGGTATTGCCGTCCTGCAGGTAATCAAGGTTGACGTACTTGAGAAGGAGAAAAAGCGCATCTTCAGGTGCAATGTCGGTGACTTCGAAATGGTCGACTATAACCGTATTGCCCGTATAAACGACATTGTATCCCAAATCCATTACGATTGCGGAAATGACATCCCTTATATCAGCATCGGAGACCCGCACTGTGACAGTCGAAGTATCGCCTGTTACGTATTCAGCAGTGGTTTTTGAGCCTCCGGAATCGGAATCCAATGTGAGAAGCTGACTTTTTTCGCCGGATGACAGCATTAAACTTTTTTCATATATATCCGCCACTGTCCAGTCTGAATCGCCGATGGCTTCATCCTTTTTTGCTATGTAACTGCACCCTCCGTACTCTATGATGGCCTTGGATTTGTCCCGGTCACTGTAAATAATCAAACCGCGGAGCTTCATCGGCGATGCAAACGGGTCCTGAACAGCTGTACTGTTGTCTTCATCGATTTCCGCCGCACGTTCTGTTTTCGGCAATATTTCAACCTGAGTCCGGTCATTCACATCGGTATCAGCGCTCTGTGAAGGCGTGGCAACATCCGAAGTAACCTCCTGTTCACTGCCGCTTCCTGAGTAAACAATGATGAGGACAACAATCAGGACAGCAAGAAGCGGAAGCATTACAACAAGTGATTTGTTTTCTCTGAAGAACCTGCTTATCACATTCTCCTTTCCCGATTGTCTAGCAGCCATATACCCGATCACCTTCAGTGCAAAATTCTTATAAAAAACAGGCAAAAATTTCTATTTACCATTCCATTATACTTAAATATATTTAAAATACCAGCAGTAAATGCAGAATACTAGTATAAATAACTTTAATAACACGCCAAACTGCCATATTATCCAAAATACCATGATAAAATGTCGTATCCCGACAATGCAGCGACATAGGTTCCGGCTACTATAAAAGGACCGAAGGGAATTGCGGACTTTCTGTTTACAACCCTGAACAGCAGAAGTATTATACTTGTAATTCCCCCAAGCATGACCGCAAGAAAAAGTGACAGCAGAGCGAGCTTCCAGCCCAGGAACATTCCTATCGGGATATATAGCTTAACGTCGCCCATTCCCATGGCGCCGTCATTGCCGTAAATCAGAAAGCCAATCAAAGCAACGGCAAAAAGTATGCCTGATGCTGAAACCATTCCAATAAACGGTGTATACCATTCGGAAGGCTGATAGAGTGAGAAGGAAATAAAAAGGTTATAGATGACTGTAAGTGCTCCTCCGGCCATTGCGAACAGCACCAGTCCGTTTGGGATTATCATATGGCTGATATCTATGAAAAGAACAATAATCAGTATTGAGAACAGATAAAGAAGAGCCAGTGTTTCTGCAGAAATGCTATACTTTAAGTAAACGGTCAGATACACAAAACCTGTCAGAAGCTCTACCAGAGGATACCGGACGGATATCCGCGTCCCGCAGTAACGGCATCTGCCCCTGAGAATTATGTAGCTTAAAACTGGAATCATGTCCCTGAATGTCAGCCGGGTATTGCATTCAGGACAGTGTGACGGAGGGTATACGACAGATTTCTGTATTGGAATCCGGTATATGCAGACATTAAGGAATGAACCGATGCACAGTCCCAGTATGAATATCGCTATACCGGCCAAAATCTGAAACCCGCCCGCCGGTACGACAAACATTATCGGACCTCCATGAGCAATTTTCTCGCTTTGTATAGTTCATCGGACTCAGGAGGTTCAATGTTTAGAGTAATTTTATCCGCTACAAGCACACACTGTTTGTTCTGTGTAATTTTGCCTATTATGCCTGACTTAATTCCTGACTCCTGAAGCTTGTTTACAAGCCCCTTTCCGTCATGGCACGCGATGAGCATGCTGCCGCTGGATATGAGTCTTAAGGGATTAATGCCGAGGCACTCACAAATTGCTTTTGTTTCCTCCAAAAGCGGAATGCTGTCCCTGTATATTACAGCACCGCAATCCGATGCATGGCAAAGCTCCCATACAGCACCGAGTACACCGCCTTCCGTAACGTCGTGCATTGCGGAGGCTCCGTATTCCGAAGCTATCATGCCCTCCTTCAGCACGCTGACCGACCCGATAAGTTTACGCGCTCTTGTGACAATCTCTTTCCCCAGTCTTTTTTCCAGATAGTCTCCAAGAAGATTTGCAAGAATTACCGTGCCCTCTGTCGCCGCATATTTCGTGATTATGATATCATCGCCGGGCCTGGCCCCCGATGTGGTTAAAACCCTGTTTTCGCGCGTTTTCCCCAATGCCGTTATGCTTACCACAGTCCTTGTTACCGCATCGGTAACCTCTGTATGGCCGCCTATAATATCGGCATTTACCGTATCGGCCTCTTTTTTTATCTGCTCCATTATTTCACTTATTTCCTCAAACCGGGTCTGGGGAGGAACAAGAAGTGTAACCATAAGTCCTACAGGTTCGGCACCGCTTGATGCCAAATCATTGCATGCAACATGGACTGCCAGGGTGCCGATTTCACTTTCTGTACCTGTTATCGGGTCGGTAGTAACCACACAGAGCTCAGGTCCGAAGTTCAGAACCGCACAGTCTTCTCCGATTGCAGGCTTTGACATTACTTCATTCCTCAGTTTCCCGGAAAGATTTACGAGCAGCTTTTCAAGCTGGTCATTGGGCAGCTTGCCGATTTTCAGCATATATTACGTGCCCTCCGCATTATTTTCGTTTTCTCTGAGTTCCTGAACCCTTTCCCGTGTGGTTTCGATAAGCTTGGGAGGTATTTTCCCCCTGTTTTTCGGGTCAGAGTTCTCTTTTATAAGTCTGCTGAACCACTGGAGAGCCTCTTCAGTTCTCCCGGTCCTGCTGCAAAGCTCACCGATTATATAAAGCAGCGTAAACTGGTCTATTTTCGTGTGAGAAAGGTTTTCCTCCTCATATGCCTTTATGTAACCAGTCAGGGCATGCTTCAGATAAAGCTGCTCCTGTTCGGTGTCGCCGGCATAGCGGTACAGCCATGCTATGCGAAGGCATATTTTTGCAATGTCGGACTGTGGAGCCCCACGTATATTCAGGTTAAGAAGAACCAACTTAAAAGCTTCCATGGCTTTTTCAAGGTCACGTTTGCCGTGGAAGCTTCTCGGGGTCCATCTCCTGGTGATTTGCTCCTTTATCCTGTTCTTTTCAATATGGTTCAGCTCATCCTTCAGGTGAGTAATATGGGTGGCAAATCCGCAGTGGGGACAAACGACGGCCTCATAGAACAGAGGATTCTCACCCTCATAATAAGGGCAGAAATCCGTATCCTGCCGTACAAGCCTTACGGCCCTTATCCTCACTTTTGTTATCTTGAAAGTCTGTTCACATGCCGGGCATGTGACTTCTGTATCATATACCGGTTCAAGTTTATTCAAAAACTTCATCTCCCTAAAGCTGTGATAAACCTATGCCGCACGCGTCCAAACACAAGCCGCAATCATTTATTTACCACTCCGGGAAATGGCTTAACCTTCCGGCAGAAGCATGCCATAACTAAATGATTATCGTTTCAACCTGATCCAGAGCCTTTGCGATCATCTGCTCCTCATCAAGGACCGATTCATATTCGAGGGTTTTCTCCAGTGACGGACGTGTTGTCGGATGCCTTGCAACAAACAGGGTACAACAGTCCTCATACGGAAGGATTGACGTTTCATATGTTCCTATATGTCTTGCTATGTTTACAACCTCGTTCTTGTCCATTCCTATAAGCGGCCTGTAAACAGGCAATGTGACAGCAGAATTGGTCACCAGAAGGCTTTCCATCGTCTGGCTGGCCACCTGTCCTATGGCTTCGCCTGTAACCAGGGCAAGTGCGCCGTTGTTATGGGCAATCCTTTCGGCTATTTTCATCATGTAGCGCCTCATGATGATTGTCAGATACTCTTCAGGGCACTTCTGATGAATTGCCATCTGAATTTCTGTGAAGGGAACGACATAAAGCCTTATGCCCATGGTCCATTCTGACAGTATCTCGGAAAGCCTTACGACCTTTTCCTTTGCTCTTTCGCTGGTATACGGCGGGCTGTGGAAATATACCGCGTCTAGTTCGGCACCGCGCTTTGCAATCATCCATCCTGCCACAGGGCTGTCGATTCCGCCTGAAAGAAGAAGCGTGGCGCGTCCTGCCGTACCGGTGGGAAGGCCCTTTGCCGCCGGGATAATCTCCGAATACAGATATGTTGATTCCCTGATTTCCACATAGAAAACGAAATCAGGATTATGCACGTCAACCTTCAGGCGCGGAAAATTCCTGAGTATATGGGCTCCCACTTCTGCAGACACCTGTGGCGAGCTGAGCGGGAATGACTTGTCTGCCCGTTTGGTCTCCACCTTGAAGGTTTTATAGTTGTACCTGGACAATAGGTCTGCCACAATTCCAACCGCAGAAGCCTTGATTATTTCAAAATCGGTCGGAACCCTGTGAACAATGCTCATTGAGGCGATGCCGAACACCTTTTTAAGCCTTTCCACGGCTTCTGCAAGGTCAAAATCATCATCTGGACTTTCAACATAAATCCTGCTCTGGGAACAGGTTACATGCACTTCGCCCATGTTTTCGAGGCGCTGCCTGATGTTCTTGATGAGCCTGTTTTCAAAAACATTTCTGTTAGACCTTTTCAGAAATATTTCCTCATACCGTACCAGAATCAGTTTGTCCGCCATATCCAGTACCTTCTCTTCCTATAATGTAAATGTATTCATAATGTTCTCAAGAGTCTGGGCGCATGTTACTGCTTCCTCTTCGGTGTTCTCGCCGCAAAAGCTGAAACGGATGGTTCCGTCGGACCAGGGAGCCGGTATGTTCATGGCCTTGATGACGTGGCTTATGCTGTTCTTTTTTGAGCTGCACGCAGAGCCGCTGGACACATATATCTCGCTGAGCTCCAGGGCATGCAGTATTACCTCGGATTTCACAAATGAGAACGAAATGCTGAGAATACCGGGAAGACCGTCTTCCGGAGAATTGATGCGTATTTTGTCCGGCATTCTCCGCTTGAGTTCAGCTATAAGCCTTTCCCTGACCTTTCTGATGTTCCGGTTGTCCTCATCCATATTCTCCGTCTTCTTTACAGCGGCATGGGCGAAACCGGCAATTCCCGGAACATTGACCGTTCCCGAGCGCCACTGCCTTTCCTGGCCTCCGCCCGAGATTATGGGCCTGATTTTTGTACCCCGCCTCATATACAGCATGCCGACGCCCCTCGGTCCGTGAATCTTGTGGGCGCTGAAGGATATGAGGTCGGCTTTGAGTTTTCTTGTATCAATAGGCAGCTTCCCATAGGCCTGGACCGCATCCACATGAAACATTGCGTTGGGGTTTACGCTCTTTATGATGTTTGCAGCCTCGTTTACAGGCTCTATCACCCCAGTTTCATTGTTCACCATCATTATGTTGACCAGGATGGTATCCCTGCGGACCTTCCTCTTCAGCTCTTCAAGGTCTATGCGGCCCTTGCCGTCCACGCCGAGCATTTCCACTTCAAAGCCCATGCCTTCAAGGACCTTGAGCGATTCCAGTGAAGCGGCATGCTCAATCGGCGATGACAGGATATGTCTGCCGGAACGCTTCAGTGCATCGGCAGTCCCTTTAATGGCCATATTTATTGATTCCGTACCTCCTGAAGTGAATACTATCTCTTCAGGGTCGGCCTTGATGGTTTCGGCAAGCTGTTTCCTTGACTGTTCAAGTATTTTCTCGGCCCGCATGCCGAAAGAATGCAGGGATGCCGGATTGCCAAACTCCTCATAGGAAAGCCTGGCTACAAGATCAACTACCTCTTTGTATGGCCTTGTAGTAGCACTGTTGTCAAAGTAAATCATATTACCTCCATTATGCGTGCTTCCGCTTTTCCGTTTCCTATTTCTAGGAGCGCGTAGGTCGGATACATGCTCCCGCCGCGCGGGTATCCTGCGCTGCCCGGATTTACCAGAAGCAGGTCGCCATATCTTTGCACCAGCGGCACGTGAGTATGCCCGAACAGCACTACGTCAGCTCCCGCATTCAGTGCCCGGGACTGAAGCATCCCGAGACCGCTTTTCACTCCGTACCTGTTGCCGTGCGTAATGAGGATATGCAAACCTTCAACATCCAGCACCATCTCGGCGGGAATGTCTGAAACTGAAAAATCACAGTTACCGTGTACCATATGGTATTCCTTTTCGGGATGAAGCTCTCTGAGCCTTGCCGCATCCCTGTAATAATCGCCGAGATGAATTATGGTATTTATATAGGGATAATCATTAATTATCTTTTTCAGGTTCCCCAGGTTTCCATGGGAATCGCTCATAACCAAAAACAGTTTCATTGCTGCACCTGTATCGGTCTTTTGTTTTCTGCTGTCAGTCTGCAAGTTCCTTTATAAGCTCAGCAACTTTTCTGAAAGCCCTTCCCCTGTGACTTATACTGTTTTTCGTGTCTGAATCGAGCTGTGCCAGGGTTCTGCCATATTCAGGAACCAGGAAAATCGGGTCATATCCGAATCCGTTGCTTCCGGCAGCTTCATTTGCTATCCGCCCTTCAAGAACGCCCGTAACCGTCTTCTCTCCGTCCTCCGAAACAACCGCAGCACAGCAGACGAAGCGCGCGCCCCGGTATTGTTCCGGCACGCCATCCATCAGTTTCAGAATCGCATTCCAGCGGTCTTCGTCCCTGGCATCCTTCCCCAAAAAGCGTGCGGTATATATGCCCGGAGCATTGTTCAGAAAATCTATTTCGAGACCGCTGTCGTCAGCAAGGACTATATCACCGGTAATCCTGCGGATGGCTCTTGCCTTTATGAGCGCATTTTCCTCAAAGGTAAGGCCGTTTTCCGCAATGTCTTCATGAATGCCTGCTTCATCCATGGACAGTATCTTACATCCGCATCCCTCCAGGAGCTCCCTAATTTCCTTCAGCTTTCCCCTGTTCCTGGTTGCAACGATAATTCTTTTCAATTTTATCACCTGTCAGTCTTTTGAAAGAAGGACCTGCTTCTGTATGGCAACCAGTTCGTTGATGCCCTTCTCAGCCAAATCCAGCAGCTTTTCAAGTACCTTGCGGTCAAATGGTGATTCCTCACCCGTTGCCTGCACCTCAATCAACTGGCCGTTTGATGTCATGACCACGTTCATGTCAACAGTTGCCCTCGAATCTTCATAATAGCACAGGTCCAAAAGTTCCCTGTCGTCCACGTAGCCGACGCTAACGGCTGCAACAAAATCCCTGATGGGAATCTCGGGAATTATATTAGCATTCACAAGATAGCTGCAGGCATCCATCAGGGCGACAAACCCTCCCGTGATGGCTGCGGTTCTGGTGCCGCCGTCGGCCTGTATCACATCACAATCTATAATTATAGTCCTTTCGCCTAAAGTTTTAAAATCCACCACGGAACGAAGCGATCTTCCAATAAGCCTCTGAATCTCGTTTGAACGCCCGCTTATCTTGAGGTTGTTCCTGTCCCTTGTATTCCTGCTGGCCGTTGACCGCGGAAGCATGTCGTACTCCGCAGTCACCCAGCCCTCACCCGTGCCTTTCCGGAAAGGGGGCACCTTGTCGTCCACTGAAGCCGTGCAGATAACCTTGGTATCACCAATCTCTATCAGTACCGAACCCTCGGCATATTTTGTGAAATCACGGGTTATTGTGACCTTTCTCAGTTCATCATATCTTCTTCCGTCGCATCTGACATTTTCCATATGCATGCATCCTCACAAATGTTCTATTCATTAATGTTATCATATGAATGACGGCTTATCCAGCGCAATCACTGGATATATCATGCACTAAAAAACAAAGCCATCCTGAGTATAAAAAAGTTTTCATACAGGCTTTCGGGCCTGTATGAAAACCTTATTTATTATATCAGAAAATATTATGCTGCCAAGGGTTTCCCTGTTACGCGGGCTCCGCCATGCTGAAGCATAAACCATTACATCTGGTTCAATATCTGGATTATGCTGTCTGCAAGGACCTCCGCAGCTTTCTGTCTGAAGGTCTCGCTTTTTAGAAGGTTCAGGTCATCCTCATGGGACATGCATGCAACTTCCACAAGAACAGCCGGCATTTTTGTCTTCTTAAGAACCACATATTCTGCGCTCTTAAGACCGCTCGCTCCCATGTATCCCATGCCTAGCTTTTCATACATGTTGTCAAGTATGAGCTTTGCATATGTCTTGCCCTTGGCACTCGTTGGATAATAGAAGGCCATGGAACCCCTGATACCTTCGGGCATGGAATTGTTGTGGATGCTTACGAAAAGGTCGGCACCCCATTCATTGGCCATGTTGGCCCGTTCCTCAAGGCCCACAAATACATCGCTGCTTCGTGTAAGCCTGACATTTATTCCTTTCTGCTGAAGAATGGCTGCAGTCTTCAGTGTAATGTCAAGATTAAATGTCTTTTCGTAATATTCACCCAATATAGTTCCCGGGTCACTTCCACCGTGGCCGGCGTCCAGAACCACAAGTTTGCCCCTTGCGCTGCCTGAAGGATTCGTCGCATTAGCAGGTGAGGATGATGAACTTCCCCCTGATGTATTTCCGCCGCCCGATTTTACAATCACAAGAAGCTCATTGGCGGAAGAACCTTCAGCAAGGGTGAACTCTGTGGCAGCATTCTTTTTATGAATCTGAAGGAATGAATTGGTCGGTGTGGTCAGCGTCGTTACTGTGCTCACAAGCGCATTGTTTATGCTTAATGTTCCGTTTCCGAGATTTATAAGGTCAACAGGAAACATAAATGCATATGCGCTTCCTGCAGCGTCATTTTCGGAAATTATATTGCCGGCATATATCCTGTACTTGCTGACTATGTTGTTTCCGACAAGTTTTAATGCCACGGTCTTTCCGTCGCCGGGCTGTATGTTCGACACACTGCCCGAACTGCTTCCGCCGCGGCTTACATCCGTACCGGAAGGCCCGGAAGTGGAACCACCTGTGCTTCCGCTGTTGCCGGAATTACCGGTACTGCCCGAACTGCCGGTATTACCGGTGTTTCCGGGTGTGCCTGAGCCGCCTGAATTAGAAGTGCCACTGCCTCCGCTTGTTGATGTGCCGGAAGCCTTAATTTTAATAGTCGTGCTTCCGCCGGAAACTTCCTGCGAGTAAGTTATGTTATTGTTATAAGCAATCCTGATTATGGTACTGTTGGTGCTCTGGTTGTAATTTACAAGAACACCGTGTATCACGCTGTTTCCCGGAATTACGCCGTCAGTTATCCTGCTGTCCTTTCCGGGAAGGGTTATCTGAAGGATTTTCTCCTTCTGTCTTAATGTTATCGTCGGGGTTTTACCTGTCGAACCGAAGGGCGAGTTGAGGTTTATGCCGTTAAACTTTACAAGGCATGTGTCACCCTGCGTGCTGACAGAAATCGGGCCTATGCTGCCCTGGGTTGAGGTGGCCGGGCTTTGTGAAGTTGAAGTTGAGGAAGCCGCAGCCGCCTTTACCTGTGTTGTGGAAGACCCTGATGTTGAAGACGAAACCGACGTGGTATTGTTAACCGTGGACGGAGTGCCTGGGGACGTATTTGAGGAAGTCTGTCCCGAAAGGCTTCCATTCAGCTTCACCAGAAGATATTTCCCGTCAGAAGAAACGGTGACGGTATAATCAGGCTTTTTGGTGGTTTCTATAACTATGCTTGCCGCCTGCGGATTTGTTTTGTTCGCGTAACGTATCTGAAAGACAGAACCCTTGTTGATATCAAACGAGCCGTTCTGGTTAATCACGGCATCGGATATTTCAATACCTATTCTGTAGTTTTTGCAGTCCTGGTTGGGAGCTATGACATATTTTCTGAGAACGTTTGTTTTTGTCGTATAAATCCTTATTTCTTCGGAATTTCCAGACTGGCTGTATGTAATTTTGCTGACAGTGCCTGATATGTTTTTGGAAACCTCGGTTGCCGCCTGGGCGCAATTCATAAAGCCCGCCGTGAAAACAAAGGCAAAGACAGCAAAGAGAAATGCAGTCAGGAATTTCTTCATTCGTTCGCACCCCTTGAATTTTTTCTTTAGTACAGGTATAGTTTACCACGAATCGTGCCGTCGAAATAAGTCAGGAACTATACATGTTTGTTACAGATTGTTTTCTGTGAAATATATCGGCTTCTTGGGGTGGTCGGATTCATAATATGAATACCAGCATCCGCAGTATTTCTGCATGTACCAGTGCTTTCCCCTTGCCCGTTCCCTTCCTGTCCTGTAAAGCGGCCTGAAATCTTCATAATGGAACCTGACGCCATGACGTGATGCCGCCTTTTCACCTACCTGGGCGATAAGTTCATGATTCTGATATGGGCTGATAAGAAGACTTGTCGTAAAGACATCATATCCATGCTCAGCTGCATACCGTGCCGCCTCTTCAAGTCGCACGGTATAGCAGTACAGGCAGCGCCTGCTTTTGTCGGCCGGAAGGTTATTGCGCCAGTAATCAAACATGTTGAGCTCATTCACCGTTACAGGTACGCCGTAGTCCTCCGACATTGCAAGGACTGCTTCCTTTCTTTTGTCAAACTCCTCCTTTGGATGAATGTTGGGGTTGAAATAGAGTCCTGAGAGTTCTGTCCCCTCCTGAGCCAGGAATTTTTCAACTATCGCAACCGCGCATGGTGCGCAGCATATATGAAGCAGCATTTTCAACCAAAATCGCCTCTTCCGTATTAGTAATCTGTTAATTCATTTTCTGCGGCATTGATGATTTCAGATGCCAAGGAACGGTGTTCATCGCATCCGAGCGTTATCTCGGGGTCAGGTCTCTGGATGACGCCGTCCAGTATGCCGTATTTATGCTTCAGCCAAAGTATCCTGCGAACTGACTCATTTATCCTTTCCTCTGATATAATACCGCGTTTTACGGCGGACAGCAAAGCGTTGAAGGCGTCTTCGGCAGACTGTGGCATGAGAAGCATGTCAGAGCCTGCAAGAACTGATTTCACCGCTGCTTCGCCATCATCGTAACAGGACGATACTGCATTCATCTCCAGGGCATCGGTGATTACCACACCCTCAAATCCGAGTTTTTCCCTTAAAAGACCGGTAACAACTTCCTTGGAAAGAGTTGCAGGAACCGGTTCATCCATGAGTTTTGGAATGATAATATGTGATACCATTATGGCATCTGCGCCGGATTCTATTCCTTCGCGGAACGGAATGAGTTCAAAATTCATAAGCCTTTCCAGGTCATGCCCGACCGTTGCTGCCCCGGTATGGGTATCCTCTGCCGTATCCCCATGTCCGGGGAAATGTTTCAGAACAGGTATTATGCTGCTATCAATAAAACCATCAACAGCCCTGCTCACCATTGCCGACACGAGCTTTGGCTCGGTGCCGTAGGCCCGTTTTCCGATTACGGTGTTCTCAGGGTTTGAAAAGATGTCGGCAACCGGTGCAAAGTTCATGTTGAAGCCAAGGCTCGAAAGCTCGTCTGCTATGACCCTTGCGGCCCTGTATGCATATTCGGGGTTATTCGTAAGTCCTATGGTAAATGCATCGGGCATTACAGTGGAATGGAGTCCGGAAGCCTTGTTAAGGCGTGATACAATTCCGCCTTCCTCATCCACAGAGATAAAGAGAGGAATTTTTGATTCGGACTGGATGTCATTTATCAAATTAACCGTCTGGCTGATGGTTTCGAGATTTTCAGAAAACAGCACGAATCCGCCGGGAGAATATTCAGAAAGGATTTCTTTCAGCGTGTCATCCATCTTGATGACGTTTCTGCCGCCTTCATCCTTCCTGTAAGCCAGAAAAAGCATCTGGCCGACCTTTTCCTCAAGGGACATTGAAACGATGATTTCACTGATTCTTTGTTCAGAAGAATCTGAAGGATTCTGTGATACTTCATCAGCATCACCTGCGTCAGGTGTAAGAGGAGGGGCCGGCGTAGGAATATTCTCGCCGGCCTTTCCTTCAGGTGTCTTGGAAGGAAGCGCAGGATGATTCTGCAGGCTGCATGAACATAAAAAAGCAGCCAGAATAATAACACACCATAACTTTTTCAGGAATCTGCGAGCAAATTTCATTACGCGAACTTCATTCCCGGCTTAAGCTCATGGCCCAGGCTGTACTGGTACGGGGTCATCCTCTTTCCTGATTCCACCTGTATCTCGGATACTACAAGAATTCCGTTTCCCGTTCCGACTTTCATTGAGTTCTGGTCCAGACTTATTATGGTTCCGGGATAAACCCCGGTATTCAGACCGTCATCAGCTAAAGATGACCGCCAAATCCTTACCTTTTTGTCTTCCAGGAATGTATATGCGCCCGGCCATGGCGTCAAACCCCTTATCAGGTTATGTATTTTACGTGCTTCCCACGACCAGTCTATCCTACCCATCTCCTTGGTGATTCTTGGGGCAAGTGTCGCCTGGCTGTCATCCTGTGGGATGGGCTTTATTGTGCCTTCCTCAAGCTTTCTCACAGTCTCTATCAGAACTTCCGCACCAAGTAATGACATCCTGTCGTGTAGTTCACCTGCTGTCATGTCGTCAGGAATATCTATTTCCCTTTTCAGTAAAATATCACCGGTATCGAGCCCGGAATCAGTGAGCATAGTTGTGACGCCTGTCTTTGTCTCACCGTTTATGACCGCCCACTGTATCGGCGCAGCACCGCGGTATTTTGGAAGTAGCGAACCGTGGACATTGACGGTTCCATACTTCGGAATTGCAAGCAGGCTGTCGGGAAGAATCTGGCCGAAAGCACAGGTAACAATAAGGTCAGGATTCATCTCCCTGATTTTTTCCACGGTTTCAGGCTCTTTTCTCAGGCTTTGCGGCTGAAGAACCTGTATGCCTTTCGACATCGCATATTCCTTTACAGGAGGCGGCACCACCTTATACCCCCTGCCTTTGGGACGGTCCTGCTGGGTTACTACACATATAACATCGTAATTGTTCTCTACAAGCGCCCTTAAGCTCGGTACCGCAAAATCCGGTGTTCCCATGAAGATGATTCTCATATCTCTTTCACTGTTCCTTCTTTTCCAGTTCTTCAGGATCTACATAACGTATTACCTTGTCTGTAAACAGTATACCGTCAAGATGATCAATCTCATGGCTCAGACAGCGGGCCAGAAGACCCGTTGCATCAACCTTTACCTTCTTTCCGTCAATATTCGTGTATTCAACCACCATATGCGCAGGGCGCTTTACTTCACCGTAAACTCCCGGTACGCTCAGGCAGCCTTCAACATCCACCTGCTCGCCTTCCTGCTTCAGGATTACGGGATTTATTATTTCCATCGGACCCGTGCCGTCACCCAGGTCAATTACAATCATCCGTTTCAGTATTCCAACCTGCGGAGCCGCAAGGCCGATTCCGTTTCCTGTATTGTAAAGCGTCTCTTTCATGTCATCAAAAAGTTCGCGTATTTTATCGTTGATTTCCTTTACTTCCTTGCTTCTTTTTCTTAAAATTTCGTCTCCCTTTTTTACAATATTTCTTATGGCCATTTCAATCCTCCGATATTAATGAAATCACTATTAATCCAGTAAGATTATAGCATGTTTACCGGGTCTATATCCACACTCACATGGGTTTCCCTGAGCCTCATCCTGTCTGTCATGTCAGTCACATCACGCATTATCTGCAGCATGAGGTTTATGGATGGATGCTTTATTATTATACGCCATCTCATCCTGTTGCGTATTACAAAAACAGGCGCACGGAGAGGCTTTGATATCATCATGTGTTCATAATTCCCGTATTTGTCCTCAATCATCCTGTGAAGCCTGTTTATCAGTTCCCAGCCTCTGGTGTTGCTTGAGCTGGACACCATGACCATCCCAATATGGGTAAATGGCGGCTGGAAAAGCTGTCGCCTGATGTTTATCTCCTCGCTGAAAAATGTCCTGAAATCCTGCTTCATCGCAGCCTGAACGGCATAGTTGTCAATATTGTATGCCTGAATGATGACCCTGCCTGGCTTTCCGCCTCTTCCGGCACGTCCCGCCGCCTGGGTTACGAGCTGGAAAGTGCGCTCAGCCGACCTGTAGTCCTCGGAGAACAGCATGGCATCGGCAGCCAGTATTCCCACAAGGGTCACGTTCGGAAAGTCATGGCCCTTTGCCACCATCTGGGTGCCTATGAGTATATCCGCTTCGCCGTTTCTGAAAGCATCAAGGATGCGCCTGTGCCCGTATTTGGTCCCGGTTGTGTCCAAATCCATCCTGAGCACCCGGAAGCCGGCCTCGTGCTTTGACAGCTCTTCTTCAATCCTCTGGGTTCCGGTACCCATCGGGCTTATATGTTCGCTGCCGCATTTCGGGCATCTTCTGGGGACAGGAACGGCATATCCGCAGTAATGACAGACAAGATGCCTTTCATTCATATGATGGGTCAAAGAAACGCTGCAGTTGGGGCATTTCGGGACGAAGCCGCAGTCCCTGCACAAAAGAAACGAGGCATAGCCTCTTTTGTTAATAAAGAGTATTGCCTGCTCGCCGTTGCTCTTTACCCGTACAAGTTCCTGTTCAAGTGCCCTGCTTATCATGCTTCTGTTGCCCTGGCTCAGTTCCTGGCACATGTCAACCATCCGGACCTCGGGAAGCGGTCTGGCGTTTGCTCGTGTAGGAAGCTCAAGAAAGCTTATCTTCCCGGCCATTGCACGGGCATATGTCTCTATGGACGGAGTTGCAGTACCAAGAAGCAGCAGTGCCCCGTTTATGTTGCATCTTGCTCTCGCCACATGGCGGGCATCATATCTCGGGTTGTTCTCTGACTTGTAGGTGGGTTCATGCTCCTCATCCACTATGATGATGCCGAGGTTGGACAGAGGTGCAAATACCGCCGAACGGGCACCTATGACAACATCAACCTCACCCTTGCGTATCTTCTGCCACTGGTCATACCTTTCACCGAGTGAAAGCCTGCTGTGCTGGACTGCAACGCGTTTTCCAAAGCGTCCCGTGAATCTTGAAACCATCTGAGGTGTAAGCGAAATTTCCGGAACGAGGACGATTGCCGTCCGGCCAAGTCGCAGTACTTCTTCAATGAGCCTCAGGTATACCTCTGTCTTTCCGCTCCCCGTCACGCCGAAAAGCAGCGCTTCATTGAGTTTTCGCTCATTAAGAAGCGGGATAAGCCGGTCCAGCGCGCGCTTCTGTTCCAGGGTCGGTTCCGGCGGTATATCAGAGGTTTCGGCTTCCGCCAGTTCAAACGGGTTTCTCTCGACCTCCACATCCTCAAATTCTACCCAGCCTTTCTTCTGCATCGCGCGTACGGTGGCATGGGAAACGCCTGGGATGAGAAGCAGGTCCTGCAGAAAACACATGCCTTCCTCAAAGAGAAAATCCATCACTTTTGCCTGATATACGCTTTTAACCTGTCCCTCATCATAAAGCGCGCGGAAATCCTGCTCATCTATTGCCGGATATACAGCCCGCTGTTTTTTCTGTGATACGCGCTGCTGGAAAGTTTCATGTATCTCAACAATGCCCCTGGATTCAAGTTCCTTTATCTGTTTTTCAGCATCATCGGGGAATTCTCTGCAAAGCTCCTGAAACGGTATGCCCTTGCATCCGGCATCAATAATTCTCTGCAGAAGCGGTGTCATGTTTTCATCTGTATTAAAACTTCGGGCTTTTATGATTCTCTGTCTTGTGAGATTTATTCCGGCAGGAACCATGCAGCCTATTGCCTCTCCCCAGGTGCAGAGATACCTGTTTTTAATCCATTCGCTGAGTTTAAGCATTTCTTCATTAAGAAGAGGAGAATCGTCAACGAGGCTGTGTATCTGTTTAAGCTTTCTTGAGTTTTCAGGGTTTTCTTCCTGCCTGATTTTTATTATCCATGCAGAACGGAGTCTGTCCTTAACGCCGAACGGAACGAGAACACGCATTCCCGGAAGTGCGGAAATATTATCAGGTATTATATAATCATAAATCCTGTCAAAGCTTCTCAGGCCGTCAGACAGGACAACCGACGCGATATTCAGCATTAATGCCCCCCAAATGCAAAAGGAACCTTATTAAAGAAAAGATTATTGGTCAATAAAACAACGGAAGAAGTCATAACAATAACTTCTTCCATTCAGCATACATGTTCAGCCATAATCCTGTTCAAGTTAAATTATAAAGGGATTTACTCATAAAGTAAATCCCTTTTGTAATCTATATAGGCTTAACAGGTATACTCCTTTGTTACATAGTCAGGAGTCCCGCTGATATCTCCGCTCATACTTAATACAAATTTTACTCCGAATTTATCTGACAAGTTCCGGATTTTATCAAAGAACCGGCTCATTTCGCCCTGATCATTTACGTGCCTGTCCAAACCATCTATGAAAACAGCTTTAATATCATAATTCTCAGCAATAATTCCGCAGATGAAAGCACATAATTCATTGATTCCTTTTACAGGAAATTCAGAAGTGTTTACGTACCTGATGGGATGTTTGAGACTGTGAATCAGAGAATCGTCGTGATTGATGAACACTATTTCTCCCGAGCAGTTATCCAGCATCTCGTTGGCTCCGGACACCAGATACTTGGTCTTACCGATCCCCTTGCTCCCGCAAACGAGTTTTATCATGGGTATCAGTCCCCCTTTTCTTCCTTCTTATTGTTGTTTTCCTTTACAACCTCCAGCTTGGAAACAGAAACCTCATAGGCTACCCTTTCTTCGATGTGGTCTTCGGAGAGTTTCTTCTGATACACACGGCTCTGTACTCTGCCCCAAATCTTGATATTGTCCCCCACCTCAAAGGTGCTGGCATATCTGGCGTTTCTTCCCCAGGCGATACAGGGTATGTAGTCGGATTTGTTGTATGCTCTGTTCACTGCAAGAAGGATGTCAGAGATCTCTCTTCCAAACGGCGTTGTACGATACTGAGGCTTTCTGCAGACAAAACCGTTAAGATAAATTTGATTCGGGTTTTTGTTCTTCACCTCCTCATCATGTACTTCAAGTTCCCTTGCAAATACCAGAAGCATGAGCTTGCGCCCGCTTTGGTTGTTGTAGTTGTTGTAGGACCTGAACTGTCCTTCCACTGAAATATATGAATCAACCTTTATTTTATCGGGGCTTATTAGTCTCTCGGAAAAAATAACAGGCAACTCATCGTAGGCTTCACTCAGCCTGGGAACCCTTACGTAGGTTATGTAAAAGCCTTCTCCGTATACCTCATGACTAAACTCCGGGTCAGAAATAACTTTTCCTGAAATGCTGACTATATTGTTTTCCATCAAAGAGTTAGAATTCATGTAATATGCCAACCCCTCTCAAGTCTTTGGTATTTATCGTACATGCTGCCTGTTAATATGCTATTCCACAACCCGCCCGTTTAGAATTATTTGCTTAACTCTATTATACAGAATCTTTTGTCTGTTTTGAATCCTTCTATCATATATTTCACCAAAGAATAAATGCTTTAAACATTAATTTTCCTGCGAAACGCCGAAAAATTCATCCTTCCGTGCACTATTCTGTACCTTGGTTCTCTTTTTATTCCTGCGCTGCCGGAACCTGCCTTCCGTCATATCTTATCCTGTACGGATCCTTTATAAGAAGGTCCGAAACGGTGACAAAATCGAACCCGCTTTCGGCAAGAGATTCAAGTATATCCGGCAGCACTTCCTGCGTATAAAGAGTGTCATTATGAAACAGTATAATTGACCCCTTCCCTGTCTTCTTAACCACACGGTTTATGATGTTTTCCCTGGTTATCTCTTTCTTCCAGTCAAGGGAGTCCACATCCCATTGAATCGTGTCATAGCCCAGCTGCCTGGCAACCTTTACCACTTTGGAGTTATATTCCCCGTAGGGAGGGCGAAACAGCCTCACCTTCTGACCCGACAGCTTTTCCAGCAGCTCCGTGCAGCGGCTTATTTCCTCAGCGATTTTATCCTCGGGAATGGATGCCATATGTAGATGGCTGTACCCGTGATTCGCAATCTCGTGTCCTCTTTCAGCCATAAGTTTTACCATGCCGGAATATTTTTCTGCCCATGTCCCCACTATGAAAAAGGTAGCTTTTGCATGATATCTGTCCAGAATGTCCAGTATATTAGGTATGTCGTCCGCTCCCCATGCACAGTCGAAGGTAACTGCGCATTTCTTTTCGTCCGTCTCCACCGAATATATCGGTATGTCATCCCTGTAAGTCCCAGAGACCTGTGCAATGGAATTCTGATTCAAAAGCGCGTTTACAAAAATGAAAAACAGGGCTGCAACTATCACAGCCAAAGCCGTAAGATTTGTCCTGCTGATAAATATGACCTTCATGGAAATCCGCCGGAAAACATTTTCTATTGCATTCTATTTGCCGTTTCCCGCGTTTATTCACGCATCCGTGACGGCAGCGTACCTGCCGGATATATCTTTTCTGATAAGGCCTTTGAGCTCAAGCTGAAGCAGCGCGCTGAAAAGCACGTGCGCAGGAAAACCTGTTCTGGCGGAAATCTCATCGCCATAAAGGTCCTCTTTTTTAAGCGTCTCGAGTATGATGCCTTCCTCGTAACTCAGCTGTTCTGCTTCTGAATCATAAGTGTTTTTCCTCTCAGAAAGTGCGGCAAGGCTCCATGGAATCTCTTCAAGGATGTCGTCTGCCGAGGTGACGAGCTTTGCACCTTCGCGTATCAGCCTGTTTGTGCCCTGGCTGTTCAGGTGATTTATATTTCCCGGAACTGCAAAAACCTCTCTTCCCTGCTCAAGAGCCGCCTGGGCGGTTATAAGCGAACCGCTTTTCCGGCTGGCTTCCACTACAATGACACCCAGGCTTGTACCGCTTATTATCCGGTTCCTTACGGGAAAATGATATGTTTCGGGCTTTGTGCCGGGCGGGTATTCCGAGATGACGGCGCCGTTTTTTATTATCCGCTCCATAAGCCCTCTGTTTTCGGGCGGGTAGACCTTGTCAGGTCCGCATCCCAGCACAGCTATTGTCTTTCCCTCAGCATGAAGCGCGCCGGTATGGGCCGCAGTGTCAATTCCCCGCGCCATTCCGCTTACAATCACGCAGCCTTCCTCTGCCAGATCGGATGCAAGCCGGAATGCTGTGTCCATGCCATATCCCGTTGCTTTTCTCGAGCCCACGATTCCTATGCACATGCCTTTAGGAATTATTCCTTTTACATAGAGTACCAGCGGAGGGTCATGAATGTATCTCAGAAGCTCAGGATACTCGTCATCGTCCAGAGGTATCACCCTGATTCCCTTTTTTTCGCAAATACTTAGTATTTCCTCGCTCTCCTGAAGCTTTTCAGGCTGAAGAAGGGAATCGGCCTGATGTGGTTTGAGCCCGAGCCCGGTAAGTTCTTTACATCCCAGTTCAAACACAGCCTCGGGCGTTTTGAGTATCCTCAAAAGCTCAAGCTTCCTTGGTATTCCCATTCCCTCCGCCATATTAAGCCGTATCCAGGCAACGAGACGGCTGTCCACTCTTCTTTACCCCCTAACCCGGGACATTATTTCCTTCAGGCCAGAAGCGTCCTGTCAAGTGTCCTGTACTGTATGGCTTCTGCAATATGCGATGCATGAATGACCGGGCTTTCGTCCAAGTCGGCAATCGTGCGCGCAACCTTAAGTATCCTGTCGTGGGCGCGGGCACTTAGTTTTAGTCTGTCAAAGGCTGATCTCAGCAAGCTTTTTCCCTCATCGTCCACCTTGCAGAACTCCCGTATCATGGCTCCTGTAAGGCCGGCATTGCAGTAGATATTCAGGCCCTTGTATCTTTCCTTCTGGATTGTCCGTGCCTTGTTCACCCTTTTTCTTATCTCTTCGGAAGTCTCTTCCCTGACATCTGATTCCAGATCGCTGTATCTGAGGGTCGGCACATGTATCTGTATGTCTATGCGGTCCATCAGAGGACCGCTGAGGCGCCCCAGATATCTCTCGGCCTCTCTCGGCGAACATGTGCATGGCTTCACCGGGTCTCCGTAATAGCCGCATTTGCACGGATTTGCTGCAGCAACGAGCATGAAACGGCATGGATATGTTATGGTGGAATTTATCCGCGCAATACAGACAAATCCGTCTTCCATCGGCTGACGCAGAATATCCAGTGTTGCAGGTGCAAACTCGGGAAGCTCGTCAAGGAAAAGTACGCCATGATGTGAAAGGCTAATCTCGCCGGGCTTTGGTATGCGTCCGCCTCCGACTAGGCTTGCAGCACTCATGGTATGATGTGGGGCCCGGAAAGGTCTCTCGGTTATGAGGGATGTATTGGGAGGCAGCATTCCCGCCACGCTGTAAATCTTTGTGATTTCCAGTGATTCCTCAAAGGAAAGGTCGGGAAGTATTGTCGGAAGTCTTCGTGCAAGCATTGTTTTGCCAGAGCCGGGGCTTCCTATCATTATGACATTATGGCCGCCGCTCGCCGCAACCTCAAGAGCCCTTTTGGCATGATGCTGCCCGCGTACGTCGGAAAAATCCACTTCATAGGATTTCTTCTGCATATTATATATCTCAGATTTTTTTGCTGGCTCTATTCTCTGCTGTCCGGTGAAATGAGCAACAGCTTCCGAAAGGCTGTGTACAGGGTAATATTCCACCCCGCCTACCACCGAGACTTCATGAATATTCTGTGCAGGAATCATCATCCGCTCATAATGAAGTTCCCTGGCGGTTATGGCCTTGCACAGCATTCCCGGCACAGGCCTTATGCTTCCGTCCAGTGCCAGTTCACCCGAGATGAAATAACCCTTTACCGATTCTTCAGGAATGACTTTTGCAGCAATAAGAATACCTATTGCTATGGGAAGGTCGAAAGCCGTACCGTCCTTTCTGATGTCCGCCGGGGCAAGATTGATGGTGATTCTGCGGCATGGAAACTCAAACCCTGAATTTTTTATGGCAGCCCTGACCCGTTCCCTGGCTTCCTTTACGGATGTTTCAGCCAGGCCGACAACTTCAAATGCCGGAATACCGTTTGATATGTCGGTCTCAACTTCTATAAGGTATCCGTCAAGACCTGTCAGGCCACATGTCGCAACCCGGCTGAACATGAAGAATACCCCCGAAGAAATGATTATTTTCGAGGATATTTTAGCATAGTTTGCCATGTTATTCAATTTATAATAATATTTTATCTGTATTGTGATAAGTTTGTGCTACCGGCATTAAAAAAGCAGATGCCCTGAAAGGGCAGCTGCTTAAATTAAATCCGATAAATAGAAGGACTATAGCTCTATTACATAAAATCCTTTGCCGGTACGACATTCAGCATCTCATAGGTTAGTTCTTTAACAGCGCTTTTATCCGAATTCTTTATCGCTTCGTAAATCCTGTTATGGGTATCATTAGGATTTATCAAAGGAAGATTTTTTTCCTTCCTGTGGCGAAGCCTTTTACTTATGAGCTGCTTTATATGTTCACGGACAAGCACCTTTACAAGTTCATACATTTCTTTATATAGCACGTTATGGCTCATCAATATTACCTGATAATGAAAATCAAAATCACAGTCAACCAGTTTGTCCAGTTCCGCCTCATCATCAAGATTCTGGCTGTATATTATCAGCTGCTTATTATAAGCATCCAAACGATTTCTGAGTTCGTTTACTTCTTCCTCCGAAGGAGATTCCACAGCAATCCGCAGGCATTCACTTTCCAGAAGATTTCTGAATTGCTTCAGATCCCGTTCAATGTTTACTCCTTTATAAAATACGGCTATCTCCTTAAATATGGGGTACATGGAAAAATTGTTAACAAACGATCCTTCGCCAACCCGTGTTTCCAGTATTCCCAGCGTGCTTAATTTCTGCAAAGCCATGCGAACGCTGAGCCTGTTCACTCCGTACATTTTTGCAAATTCACTTTCAGATGGCAGTTTATCTCCGGGTTTCCAAACACCGTCAATGATTCCCTGTTTTATCTCATCACTTATCTGGTCAACTATTGATATTCTTTTTATCTTTTTTATTTTATTCTTTTTTTCATTGGCATTCATGGTTTGTTTCATCACTCCCGGCCATCCTGATAAACATTTTCCATAATATCTACTTTATGAATATCTGCCGACAAGCAATTGATAATTTATCATACTTTTCAATTTCTTTCAACAGAATAATCATACATTGCATATATAAATAATTGTTTAATTAGGCCTCCGTCGTTCATGACGGAGGCCTGGGGGTTATAGTCATGCAGACGGTAAAACCGGTTTGTTACTTTATCGTAACATGCTTTCTGGCATTATTCATGGCATATTCGCTCATTTCCTGACCGATGCCGGGAAGTTCAGGAACGGTGTAGTACCCGTCTTTGGGTTCATAGAAATATTTGCCGTTCTTCTCAAACTTGGTCAAGAGGTTGGCATTATGCTCTTCGTGGATAACAAAGTTCGGGATGACCGCTTCAACCTGCAGCGCGGCTGCTGTGGCAATCGGTCCGCCGCAGACATGGATCTGCACGCCGATGTCATATACCTGCGCCATGTCGCAGATCTTCTTGGTTTCCGTGATACCACCCGTATTGCACAGGTCAGGCTGTATGACATTCAGGGTTCGGTCCTCAAAGAACTGGCGGAACTGCCATCTGGTCGAACTTCTCTCGCCGGTTGCAAGCGGAAGTCCGCCCACTTCTTTGATGTGTTTGTACAGGCCCGGATTATCAGGCTTTGTGGGCTCTTCCATGTACATTATTCTGTAAGGCTTTAATGCTGCTGCAAGCTCTGCCGATGTATTGGCATCCAGCAGGGAGTGTATCTCAACGATTATGTCGAGATCTTCACCGCCGGCTTCACGTGCAGCTGCTATTCTTTCAACAGCCATCTTCAGATCATGGTAACGGTAGGAGCCGCGAATCTGGTTGCCCTGGGTGGCAAAAACTTCGTCAAAGGACTTTCTCGTTGTAGGAGCAAATACCGGATCGATCTTGACAGCGTCATAACCGTCCTTGACAGCATCCTTAACGACATTGTAATATTCCTCAGGCTCATAAAGCAGTGTTAGGCTGTCCAGCTTCTTTATGATCGACCTCCAGCCGAACTGCAGCTGAGAAGCATATGCACGGAGCTTGTCATTGGTCTTGCCGCCAAGCAGCTTGTAAACAGGTACTCCAAGGGCTTTGCCCTTTATATCCCAGCATGCAGTATCGATGGCAGCCATCGCTGAAGTTACCACTATGCCGCCGTTCATGCCCCAGAATGTGTGACGATGCAGATGCTCCCAGATTTTCTCCGTATCGAAAGGATCATAACCGATTATCAGTTTGGCGAAATCCTGGCACTGGCCAAAAGCTGCTTCCCAACAGTTTCCGTACGCAAGCCCTGCTTCACCGAATCCGCTTATACCTTCGTCGGTATTCACCTTCACTGTGATAAAATCGCCAAGATAGCAGTCCACGCTTGTGATTTTCATATAGACACTCCCCTTTCTTTGTGATTAAATAAAGACCGGTTCATGTATTTTACATGCAATAGCCATACCGGGTTTACCGGCTGGCTATTGCATATGTTCCAGCCTTTCCAGCCGGTTTTTTTGGTTAACTTGAACTTACTTCGGTTCTATGCCTGTACTTCAGACTCATCGCCCATATTTTCGCCGGTCTCAGCCCAGAGCGATGTGTGGATAGTAACGTTTGCACTGCGGCCTACAATGATTCCGATGACCGTAAAGACTATGATCGAACCAAGGTTCATGGCGAGAACACCTAAACTCATGGACAGGCAGGACTTCCAGAGTACTACCATGTTAAGCGCGAAGGACAGCCAGCAAATGAAGTAATACACGCCGTTCGGAATATGAAACTTGGATTTTTCCCATGCCTTCGGATAGAGTTTAGGCATCTTGAGAAATGCAATCATATTGAGAATTGCAAAGCATGATGTTATAAGCTGAACCATGTTTGTGATAACTGTTATCGAAAGTCCCATGAGAATCGGAATCATACCGACAACATACATGAACGTCAGGATCCAGACTCTTGCCCCCCTGCTGTTTTTCTTTCCGAATCCCGCCGGAAGCCAGCCATCATCACAGGACTGTCCGATGTTAATCGCGTTGTATGCGAATGATGAATTCAGGGTAGACAGAAGTGCCATGATGGGACCGCCAATGATAAACACATAGAACAGGAATTTCGGGAATATCTTCTGCGCCGCAAATACCAGTGTCGTTGACTGCCCGTAGTCCTCCACGCTCATAACGCCTGTAGCGGCTATTGCGACACCGACATAAATAACTATAAGCGTCGGGGCTGAAGCAATAAGAATTTTCGGAATATCATTGCGTGCATTTTTGGCTTCGCGTCCATAAGCTGTAGTCATGTAGTAGCCCTGGCAGGAATATACGAACAGGAGTACTGCACCAATGAAACCGCCAGAAATCTGGCCATTATCAAACGTAAGTCCCCAGCCGTTGATTAACCATTTAGGATCGCCGGTATCAAATATCGGGAGTTTTATTTTTATAATTCCGCCGATTGCAAACATTATCAATGTTGCAATCAAAAGCCATGTCATCATTTTCTGGGCTTTTGCCATAATGTCAATTCCCATAAGGTTGATGACGTAGAAGAATGTCAGCAGCAGTGCTCCGACAATAGTTCTCGCAGCCGGAGTATTAAGCGCAGGTATTACATCACCCAGATATGCTGCAGCGGACGTGCCGAAAAGTGAAAGGCTGAGGCACTGGGTCAGATACATGTATGCGAATACCCCTGCTACCCTCGGCCCGGCCATTCCGCAAAGCATCGAATAGTTGCCGCCGCCCATGCGTACAACTGATGAAACGAATACGTTGGGCAGAATCATAAGAAAACCCATGATGATAGCAAAGAAATACGCAAGCCATGCAGAATAACCGGTCATTTTAATGGCAGGAACAATCAGCGTAATTACACCTGCACCTATTACCTGACCGATTGCCAGAGCATAGAGCTCTTTTTTACCCAGGGTACCTGGTCCCGGTTCTTTCTCACGTATAACCTTAATCATTGTTTAGCCCCCTTTAAAGCCCCCATAATTGTGCTGTCATGATGTTTTCACTCCTAAATAGTGCAGCTCACTCGATAACTTTATACAAAACTGCCTTGTCAATTGCCGACCTTAAAAACTCGTTTCCGATTCCGGGAAGATCCGGTACTGTAAAGTAACCGTTGACCGGCTGTCTGTTATATATAGTAAGCCCTACACTGGTGTCACTTCTGTTGCATACATGATGTTCATGTATGATGAAGTTAGGCAAGGTACACTCAATCTGAAGCGCCACATCAGTCGCCAACGGGCTTCCCGCCACGTGGATCTGTACTCCGACATCGAATGCATGCGCCATATCCGCAATCTTTTTTGCTTCGGTTATTCCGCCGCAGTTTCCTACATCCGGCTGAATGAGCTGCAGAAGATTATTCTTGAAATATCCGGCGTACTGCCACCTGGTATACAGTCTTTCGCCGTTTGCAAGAGGTACACGGGAATACCTGGCTATGTATTCTGCAGTCTGCGGTGTAGGTGTGTTCGGCTCCTCAATTACCAGGATGTTGTATTTAGCCGCCAGTCTTGACAGCTGTACAGCTCCAAGTGCGTCAGTCAGGGCGTGGCATTCCATGATGATATCCACGTTGTCACCCGCTGCTTCTCTGGCAGCTTTCATTCTGGCTTCAACCATCCTGAATTGTTCTGGTGTAAGGAATCCGGTCGTGTCAAGAAAACTCAAGGGCTTTCCTTCTTCATCCCTGTCAAAGAAATCAATTTTTACCGCATCAAAACCTTCTTCGACAGCGAGCCTTACGTTATATGCGTAGTCTTCAGGCTTTACAGCCCAGAGGTTTTCTGACTCCCCAACCATTCCCCATCCGAACTGGAGCTGGGAAGCGTATGCACGCAGCTTGTCCCTGACTTTTCCTCCAAGCAATACATGCACAGGCACGTTGAAATATTTGCCTTTGATGTCCCAAAGCGCCACATCAATGGCAGAGATGGCTGAGAACACTACCGGTCCGCCGTTCTGTCCCCAGAAGGTTTTCTTGTACATCGTTTCCCAGATCAGCTCTGTCCGCAGCGGGTCCATTCCCATGATCAGTCCGGCAAGTTCACAGATCATTGCGAATGCAGCATCGCCGCCTATTCCATAAGCCATGCCCGCTTCGCCGTCACCATAGATACCGGTATCGGTGTAGATACGGCATCCAATAGGGCTGTTTTGCTTTGAGTTTGCCGTGGGGAGTCTGAAAACTTCCACTTTCGAAATTCTCAACTGCAGATCACTCCTTTCTGAAAATAATGTTAAAATTCATCCATTCGCTGATTAGCATTATGATATAGCGAATAGATTAATTGATAACTTGTTCAACAACTTATATATTAACATTTAATTGAAAATTGTCAATAACGTTTTATGCAATTTGTCAAATGAATTGCGCTGATTCATTTGAGAATGTGTGCAACATGCAACTTGCAGTTATTATAAGTTAAACCCCATGCCAATACGGATATAACAGAGGTTCTTTGTTTTGAACGTTCACAGAGCAGATTCCAACCTGAACACAAAGCAGTCTTATGAATAGAAATGCTAAAAAATCTGTAGCAGTTTACCTTTATAATAAAAATTACCGGAATCGCATGAATTCCGGTAACAACGAATTTTTACCGCAGAAAAGGCAAAGTAACTATAAATCATTGATACAACCGGCACAGATTTAACTAATCCACCAACTGCCTGTGCATTTTTCGCATATCTGTTCCTTTTTCGTTCAGAATCTTTTCGATCTTTTCCTGCTCGATAAATCTTCTGATCTTTAACGTCGTCGTCCTGGAAAGGTCCCGGGTTGTCATCACAAAATACCGGATTATCTTGTATTTGGGAAGAGTCTGGTTGATTGCCCTTATGTTTCTGTCAAGCATTTCGCCTATTTCATCCATGGAGGGATTGCCGTTATTTTTGAAATACTCAGTATCAAGTACAATCTTTGCACATACCTGAACGGAACCGTCACTAGCTTTGTATCCCCACACAAAAGAATCCCTTACGCCGGGTATTTTGTTTAGCAGCATCTCATATTCCTCGGGAAACGCCTTCTTGCCGTTGTTGAGAACTATCATGGACTTGGCACGGCCTGTAATGGTAATAAGTCCTCTTTCATCAACAAATCCCAGGTCGCCGGTCCTGAACCAGCCGTCCTCCGTGAAGCTGTTTTTCGTTTCTTCAGGCGCCTCGTAGTATCCGAGCATTACGTTGCCGCCGCGCACTAGTATCTCTCCCATGCCGTTTTCATCCGGTGAGTCGATTGCAACCTCCACATCAGTTATCGGAATACCTATGGTACCCGGTACATTAACATATTCCGTGGATGTGCAAACAACAGGGGATGTCTCGGTCAGTCCGTAGCCCTGCAGTAGAGTGATTCCGAAATCCTCATATCCCTTTATAATCTCTGCAGACATGGGGGCTGCCCCCGAAACGAACAGCCGAAGTTTCGGGCCGAGCCTTTCAAGTATGGACCTGAAAAAAATCCTCCGCAGGTCAATGCCGGCTTTTCTGAGAGCCCTTGAGACCTTGACCAGGGCTTTTACCAGGCCCTCCCTGCCCGATTTTCTTATGCCTTCCTGAAGTCTGGAATAAATGGCTTCAAAAATGGCAGGAACCGCAACCATTATGGACACATCATACTCTTTTATCTCTTCTGCTATATGCCGTATGCCACGGGAATATGCGATGCAAACGCCCATATGCATCATCAGCATGAGTCCGACGGTGTTTTCAAATGTATGATGCAGCGGAAGCAGGGAAAGATGCACGTCATCAGGCTTGAGCCTGAACATTCCGGATATGGATGTTACATTGGCTGCAATGTTTGCATGGGACAACATAACGCCCTTCGACATGCTGGTGGTTCCTGAGGTGAAAAGAAGGATTGACATTGCATTTCTGTCTATTTCAGCATCCACAAAAGACCTGTCGCCTTCAGAAAGGCGTCGCCTGCCTTCCTCAAGAAGTTTTGAAAGGGTCGTGAAACGCTCGTCGTTTTCTTCGCTTCCGATGTCGTCCATGCAGATATAAAGTTTTAAAAAGCTGTTTGTTTTTGCTATTTCACGCATCATCCCATGGTATGACGAACTGTAGAAGATGGCTTCCACACGCCCCCGCCTTACAAGGTTTTCGATTTCTTCCCTGGGCAGGTATTTATCAAGCGGAACGCCCACTCCTGTGCCGTTGATGATTGCGAAATAGCAGAGCGCCCATTCGTAGCGGTTTTCGCTTATTATGGCTATGCGCCGCCCTTTGAACCCTCTGGCTATAAGGGCGGTACCCAGGCTGTCGATTTCCTGGTCCAACTGGATGTAGGTTTTCTCTAAAATATTTCCGTCTTCGGCCTTGAACCTGAAACCCACTTTTTCACCGTATTCTTTCGCACAGTTCTTTATCAGCTGCTTCAGGTCCTCAACGGGTTTCGTCCTAAAGTGGCCCATTCCCCTTACTATTCGTCTGCCGTTTTGCACGTATTCCTTTACATAGCTTTTCATTGCGCTCACCGGTCCCATTTCTTATTACCATGCTCATATTACATGATATTATAACTTGGTCATAATTATAACCTATATCATAAAAAATGTAAACATCTGAGCGCAATGTTTAAAGGACGGCGCAAGCCATTCATACATCAGCGCTGGGGCAGAATCTCCATCCAGTAGCCGTCCGGGTCTTCGATGAAGTAAAGCCCCATGGCCTCATTCTCATAGCATATGCATCCCATTTCCTTGTGAAGCTCGTGGGCCTTCTCATAATCGTCGGTTACAAATGCTATGTGCGATTCGTTGTCGCCAAGGTCATACGGACCTTCCTTATCTCTGAGCCATGTAAGTTCAATCTGGAACGTATTGGTATCATCGGCCAGATATGCGAGAATGAAGCTTCCGTCCTCAGCTTTCGTGCGCTTTACTTCATGAAGTCCGAGGGCCTTTCTGTAAAACTCAATTGATCTTTCCAGGTCTGTGACATTGATGTTTGCATGTACAATCCTGAATCTCATGGTTATTCCTCCCGCCTTCTTTTATTATCTATAGATTACTCTAGCTTATTTTCCGGTTCAAGGCGAGAGAATCCGTTTCCTGCTCAAGGAATCAGTACATAGGTTATTCGATATCGCTTGATGAACCGTAGTGCATGACATCGTCCAGTGCTTCGTTCCTTATGTCGTCCCTGTTCATCTCAAAGGCATCAAGTACCTGCTCCTCCGAAGGCCTTCTTTTCATGGTCTGTTCCTTAACGCTCAGGGCCTTTTCATCTTCTTCTCTTGCGCAGTCAATGCAGTACCTGGCATGCGGAATAAGCTCAAGGCGCTTTCTGTCAATCTCCTTCCCGCACTTTTCACATATACCGTAGGTACCTTCTTCTATTTTCTTCTCAGCCCGCTCTATCTCTTCCACCTCTTTCATGTGAAGTTTTTTCAGAGCCATATGATGCTCCCTGTCATAAAGCTCCGTGGCTATCTCTGCGGGATGATTGTCATAACCGGAAAGTTCGTCAAGATAGAAATTTCCATATTCACCCATGCTTGCTTCTTCCATGTCGTCTATAATCTCTTCACGGTTCTCCTTGTGCTGTTCAAGGAGATATTTAAAATGCCGCATCTCATCCTTATCCATGATATCTTCCTTTCTGCATATAATGAATTCTTTATAATTTTTGATTCTGCTCCCGTTTTTCATAAATTAATATTTCACGCGTGTAATACATTAATGCGCTTTTCTAATATCCAGAACGTGCTAATCATAGTTTTGCAGATTTTAAAAATAATAAGTGGTGAGGAGGTGAAAAAATGGCTACTAACAGCAGGAGCAGAACCAAGTTTGACAACATGAAGTACGAGATTGCCAACCAGCTCGGTATAAACCTGAAACAGGGCTATAACGGAGACATCACGGCTCGTCAGGCCGGTACCATCGGCGGTAATATAGTAAAGAAGGTATTCCAGTCCTATACCGGAAACCAGTATCCTCAGATGGACGCTTCTCAGCAGCAGAACCAGCAGAAATAAAGCCTGAAACAAAAAACCAAAAATACAGCAGGGCAGGTGCCCTGCTGTTTATTATAACTTTTGATTGTAAATTAATGGCTTCTGAGTTTTTCCAGAACCTCAATCAGTTCATCCCATTCATGTATGTGCAGATACACGCAGTCTGGTTTAAGTCCATTGTATTTCTGCACCCACGGGGGTTTCTCAATCGTAAGGTTCTCATACCATACAGGGAAAATGCCTGCATTGGCTGCACCTTCAACGTCCGCCCGTATATTGTCGCCGCAGAACCACACCTCGGAAGCATCAAGGCCCGCCTTATTCAGAGCAAGCTCAAACAGAAGCGGGTTGGGCTTTCTGAAACCGTAATCGCTTGAAGATATTATGAATTCAAACCTGTTATTCGGAAGCAGGCGGTTTATCCGTTCGGCAAGTACGGTTCCCGAGAAGCTGATGTTGCTTATTACCCCGCTTCTGATTCCCCTGGAATTTATATAATCAAGCATGATGTCGGCTTTAGGCATGACCGCACCATCGGACGTATTCTCCCAGTAAATCCTCTCCGCTTCCTCCATGGATATTGAAAGCTCGATTCCGAGATAATCAAGCAGCATCCTCTTAAGCTGGAATTCGGCAAGTTCAAATCCGTTCTCCCTGGCAACACGGGCTTCCTCATAGATTCTGGACGACAGGGCATGTATCTCTTCCGGAGAATAATCTTTTCTGCTTTTTGAAATATACTTCAGCAAGGCCTTTTCACCGTTGAATGTGCTGTAGCCCGGTTCATAAAGAATGGTATTGCCGTAATCGAACAGTATCATTTTCGGAAAAAACATCGGCTCTCACTCCCGTCCCTGGATGTAAAATTTTGCAAAACACGCAGTCTTCCATAAGTACCTCCGCTAAAAATCTTCCGGCATGACATTTCCATAAAGGAATGCCATCCTCATTATAGCTGAGGATAACATACTGAAAAACTATTTGCCGGTCCTGCAGTCATCCGAATTCCTGAAATACCTGAACCCCAGTATGCATACAGGCAGGAAATATGCGCACCACAGTTCCAGAAGAACAGTACCTGTTATGCTGTCAGTATCGGGAGTAAATACCGGAAACAACGGCATGAAAAGGCAGGAAACAAAGAACACCCCATGTATCAATAAAAACCATTTGAATACAACGTCGCCTCCCGATTCCGGCTGTACGGTGAAGGAAATCAAGAAGGTTGAAAGTGCCATGAATGCATACCCCAAAATATCATAGTTAAAAACAGGCTGCCTGTATGCCCAAAGCTGATGATGGATAAAGCCTCGTCACTTAATGTGCTGTTCATCCTAACAGTGGTGAATTCGGCATAATAAACAAGGAAAATGATGGTATCATATATTGCAGAAAAAATGATACCTGATATGGCTGCGGCCATGAACTCCTTTTTTCCGTTCACGGCATAAACGGCGCACATGAAAGGGATAAAGCCTATATTTCTACCTCGGTTTCAAAGTTTTTTTTTACCGGTTTCGTATCCAAGCCTGTCAAGCAGTTTTTCTATTCGGTAAGTGCAGTCCCTCTTTCTGGCCTCACAAGAGCGCCAGGAATCAGAAAGGGGAAAATATACACCGCCTTTTGCTTCGTGCCCCATATCCCATGAACCGTCAGGCTCCCGTTTGCTTAAAAGCCATTCTGCAACATAGCTCAGTTTTGCCTTGCATTTAGGGTTATCATATTCAGAAAGAAGTTCAACAGCTCCGATAAACCTGCTTGCCTGCTTAGACCTGAAGTTTTCAGGAACTTCGGTAAGTACGCTTTCATAAACATAGTAGATGCCGGTTTCATGGCTTAGTATGTAATCAAACATGGCTTTTTCAGTTTTATCCTCAAGGAAATTCGAAAGTAATGAAACGACATAGAACGAGACAAAATCCGTGAACCGTCCGCCGCGCGGTGGTTTGCCAAAAACCTTCCTGAAGGCTTTTACATAACTGTCATGATTGTATGTACCGTTTCTGAAGGTGCTATCTATTACTTCAGCCCACTTTTCCGCAACTTTGCCGGCCAGCGCGTCATGTGGAATAAAACGCCTTATCCAGGCGGACAACATGAGCTGATTGAATATACGCCAATCATGCAATCTTTCCTTTTTATCAGGTATTTCGATGTCCCCCGAGAGGCATCTGTGCATATAATCCGCTGCTTTCTGGATCGGCTCGTCATCAATCGTAAAGCCCAAAATCTGAAGACGCCTCAATGCCTGCTCAGTTGTCAGCGGGCGGTTTTTTGAAGGAAGTCCGAGAGAATGAAAATAACCCCAGCTTCCGTCACTGTGTTGCTGTGAAATGATCCTTTCCGCCCATATGGATTCCTTCAGACTTTTTATTGACATTCCATTCCTGCCTCCTGCGCGTACAGCCGGCAAATCCAGGCGACTATTTATTTTCCGGTTTAAGGGTAATCCAATACCGCTGGATTGTCCTGTTTCCTGCTTCTATTTCATTTTCCAGCACCCCGCCGTTTTTCAGAATGGTCCTGGCGGAGGCTACGTTGTTTTTGTCACAGGTTATGAGCACTTTTTTTATGTTCAGCTTCAGACATTCCTTAAGCGCAAGCCCCAGCATCTCGGTGGCGTAACCCTTGCGTCTTTCGGATTTTCGCACGCTGTATCCGACGTGGCCGCCGACCCTGTACAAATAATCATTAAGACGGTGCCTTATGTCAATCATGCCGATAAGTCGGCCGCTGTCGTTCGAGACCGCCAGAAAGGTGGTGGCCGGAACGAACCCATCCCTTACCGTCTCTTCCCTGGAATTTTCGCATAAAGCCTGGTACCATTCTTCAAAGGTTTCGTATCGGTTCAGCCCTGCGGTCCCGTCCATGCTGTCTCCGCTTTCGAGAAATTCCCTTTTGTAATCCAGAATCTGTTCCTTGTATTCAGGTGTCGGCAAAACAAGTTTTAATCTGTTCATAATAAGTCACTGAAGTCTACCAGTGTATATTCAGGATGCCAGCCCTGCATTATGCTTATATCGAAGTTGGCATAGAGCCGCTTCATTATTTCAAGCAAAATTCTAAGGTCCCGATATTCGGAGGCAAGTTTCAGGACCGTATCCCTTACTGCGTCTTTATCCCAAGTATCTGCTGTATATGAGACTGTCGCAGTGATAAATCTCGGCTCCGTTGCAGCAGATTAAATAATAATCTGTAATTTCGGGAGGAACAAGGCCGGTTATGGCAACCAAGGTGAGATAAAAATCCCCTTACCCTCCCTCGCTTTTATTTGAAGACCAGCACGCGGTAATAACAATTAAAAATTAACGGTACTCATGTTACATTACTGAACATGATTTGTAAATATATGGTATGGTTCCTCATACCAAAGAAATGCTCTATCTTTTACGGCAGGATGTTGTGCTCGCTTCTCCAAACAAAAGCTACCGTCTTTCCGTTGACTATTCGATCAAATCAACAGTCCAGTTTTTCTCCTGGATTTTTGAATCCAGTTCACGGATCTCTTTGGATAGCTGATCTATATTTTTCTGCAGCTCTTTGATATTTACAGTGCTAATATATTTAATTTCCGATTTGCTGTAGCGTTCCGGCGTTATTGCGGCAGCTTCTATAACACTCTGCAGTGCGTTTCTTTTATCAATTATACGGTCCCGCTCTGCCAGCGCATCTCCAAGGGTTTTGCCTGAGCCAAGCTCAACAGAAGAATTTGTCCTGTTAATACTCTTGATTATTCGGGTCAATTCGTCATACAGTCTGTATAATTCGGACAAAAGTTCTTCAGGGTCTTCGGGAGGTTCCTCTCCCTCCTGAACCTTTGCAGATCTCATTATCCTGTACTTAAGCTGTTCTATTCTTTTCTGGATATCTGCCCTGATTATCAACGCCTCTGCAAGTTTCATGTCCATCCCTCACTTTGATTATTAAAAATACATACAAGACGAGGATAAGGATATATAAAAACTGCTTACGGATTATCCATGTCAGCCTTCTATTTAATCACCATGCCTTTCCGGGGCATTTCGGAGAAAACAATGCAAAGCAGTCAAAATAAGCATCCGGTCCGTTAAGGTTTAACATGTAATTTTAACTTATTGTACCTGATTATGAAGTTTACGTCTATCAGAATTTTATAAGAAAACTATTTCAGAAATGAAAAAGCTGTTGATGTAATTAAAACCCCTCATTCAGCGGTGACTATGACTATATAAATGCCGGAGAAGCCAAAATGAACTGATACCGATTTGATAAATAAAAGGCAGATGACCAACTGATCATCTGCCTGTGTTAACAGCATTATATAGAGCCATAATGGCTGACAGCAGGGATGATTGACACAATTCATACAACCAGCCTCATTTCCATGATTTTTAGAAAGTTTATTATATTATTTAGGTTAGTTAATTTCAAATATTTGCAAATATGGATGTTTTCAACTCGATTACATGACGTATTTGCCTGGCTTAGCCTATTGTTTTATGATATCTTACTTCGTACAGCCCGAACTTGTCGAGATATTTTCTGGTCCCGTCAAACTCATAACCCATCTTGGTGTAAAAATTCCTCCCAATTAGGTTTTCTTCAAGGACCCATAAGACAACATCACTATATCCCAGTTCCCGCGCTCTCTGTTCGCAGTAATTTATCATTTTTGTCCCAATTCCGTTCCGGAGCATGAACGGGTCAACATAAAGTCCCCATAATTCAAAAGAAGAAGTCCTGTCTGCATCCCTGCAGGGGCCGATAATCATAAATGCCTTTACTATTCCGTTTTCCTCAAAAATGTAGACATCTTCATTCCGCTCGCTTATGGCCCTTTTAAATGCGTTTATCCTGTCAGGCACATTCATGGTCTTAAACAGATAATCATCCGAAATCAGATTTCTGTAGGCAAATCTCCAGCCCATCACGTGAATTTCCGCAATGCGGCATACATCTCCCAGCGTAGCTTTTCTTACCATAAACCTTCCTCCGGAAAATCAAAAATCTGTTTTCTGAATTTACAGCTTTGCTCTTTCGGCTTTACAATTCGGTCCCGTAAGTGATTTTCAAAAGCCTGAAGAATAGTCACCTCATTTTCCCAAAACCTCATCATCCAGAAAAACTTTTGAGCCGGTTGCTCCCTTTTGGCCCTGATATTTCCCGTTATAAGGTTTCAGGGCTGTATTGTCCATTCTGGCAAAAACAAGCTGGCCTATCCTTCTTCCCGCTTTCAGCTCCAGCGCACAGCGGTTTGCATTATACAGTTCAAGAGTTAATTCTCCCTTAAACCCCGGGTCTACCCATCCTGCATTCTGAATAAACAGCCCGAGTCTTCCCAGCGAACTTCTGCCTTCAACAAATGCCGTAAGATAATCCGGCAGTTCGATGTATTCCATCGTCGTGGCAAGCACAAACTGTCCCGGAAGCAGGATGTATGTATCGGCCTTTATTGTCTTGTATTTTGCCTCGCTGTCCAGTGTTATGATGCCTGTGGGCGAGTCCTCTACAATGCAAAATGTATTTCCTATTCTTATGTCCACACTTGCAGGCTGTATCTGGTTTATGTTCAGGGGGGAAATCTTCAGACTTCCCTCCTCCAGCATTTTGATGATTGTTCTGTCAGACAGTATCATGGCTCCTCACCGGTCTGTCATTACATGTTTTTCTGTTATTATACATCTCCTTATGCAATACGGCCAGGCCCGTTTTACAGCAAAATGAAAAAACACGGCAGCACCAGATATGTTCTGAATTTGCTGCCGTGTTCATATGTCCTTCTTGTTAATCATACTACTTCCCGAGTTCCGTCACATCCTGGTACAGCACGCGGTGTTTGTCACCAATCATCGCATCAATATGCTCATGTCCCGAATACCACTTTTTGAATGATGTCCTTTGCATGATATTCTCAAGATAATCGTTTATTTCAGTTGCATTTCTTATGAAGCCGTCCACCTTTTCAACAAGTTTCAGTATGCTTGTCGGGCATGTATGTGTAATTACGTAGTCCACTGTCCAGTTGTTCTTCTGCAGATTTTCAATACCTTCATCATATTCCTCACGTGTCGGCATCTCCTGCGGCCACCAGGATATGCCTTCTATTCTGTAGTCTTTGTCTATGGAATCGGCGCCGCCGAAAGTGAAAATCTTTATACCCTGAATGGTATACACCTGCCCCCTCATGAGATGAATTATGCTGTCGTTGATGACATGGACCTTCCCGCCGTTCCAGCATGTTTCAGGATACGAATTAAGCCTGTCAAAGTTTTCATGGTTTCCGTCAACGAAAAGGGTCGTAAAATTCCTGTCCGAAAGCCATTTTTGCCAGTATTTTTCCTCTTTGCTTCCGTCCCATATCATTCCGAAATCTCCGGCCACTATTACATAGTCATCCTTTGTCATTGTCCTGTTCTGAGGAAAGTTTTGATTTGAGAGCTTATGTATATCTATACTGCCGTGCAAATCGCCTGTAACGTAAATCATATGTTTTTCCTCCCTGTTATGAAAACTGTTACATGCGGAGAGTAAGCCGACCCGTTACCATTGTCCCACACAAATCAACCTCTCCAGCACTGCAACCAGCACCGTAGTAATGACATTTGCGGCCGGAATGGTAAGCGCAAGACGTATCTTGTTTTTCACATGCATTCTTAAAAAAAGATATACCACGGGAAGCTCAAATATAAGCGTCAGTATGAGATATCCTGACATGACAATATAGTACGGACCCTTGTTGAAGGCGGCTGAAATCGAGATTATTCCCAAAACTCTGCTAAAGCTTATGGCTCTGTAAATGTACGGCGCGGCAAAAGATAGAAGATTTGCAAGAGTAATTACCAGAAAAACTTTTTTTGTATCTTTCTCTTTCAGGCCGGCAAATTTCAAGATTGCAAAAGATTCAATCAAAAGCGTCAATATAACCGCTATTGGGAAAACGTTCATTGGGCTTGTCGTGACCCAATGCCATGAGGAGTTGGCATATGACTTAACCCGTGAAAAATAAACGAACCAAATAAGGATTCCAGTAAATGCAGTGGCCTTTTTGCACATAGTACGCCACCTTTCAGTACGTTGATTCCCTTTACCACTACAATATCATAAAAGTTATTTCTTTCATTTTAGAGCCTCCGTTCTATCGCCAGTAATTCTTCCTTCCCAACATATCGGATTCCATCGAAATTAAGGCGGACAACATAATGCATCCAGTGCGAATCATCGCAGCCGAAACCTGAATCATAGAAATTAAGAATTGCGCTCAAAGCCGTGCCATGTGTACCGATAACAATGTTCTTGTCCCTGCAGGCGGTCAACACCTCAGTCAACGCTTCAATATTGCGTTTCTGAACACTTCCTATCGGTTCTCCGCCATCCTCACAGAAACCGAAGTCAGCCCAGCGTCTTTCCAGCATTCCCGGCAAGGCTGCATCTCTTCCGCACTTTCTCTCCCTGAACATTTCATCTAGCTTTATCTACTTGCCGAATACCTCAGCGCAGTCGGAAATCGTATCAACAGCCCTTTTATACGGGCTGGAATAAAAGCAGTCAATGGGAAACTTCGTTAATAGTTCGGTCACCATTTTTCTGTCCGACATTCCGAGAGGGGTAAGCGGTCTGGTTCTGTCATCTTCCCAATTGGAAACAGGCTGTGCATGACGCACAAAGTATACGCTCGTCATCCGGGAATTCCCCTTTCAGGTAAGAAAGACTTTTTAAATCTTTCTACTTACCTCAATTTTCTTTCTCCTCAGATTTATATTCTTCGGTATTGTTTTTTATCTGGTCAAGATAGTTATTTATTGAGGAAAGATATTGCTGTTTTGCCTCTTCATAATCTCTGTTTAACATATAAACATAATCAGTATGGCTGTAAAACAGCCTGCTGGCGGATTCCAGACAGGCATTTACCTTTCCGCTGTCAAAAATCCTGACCTCCCCGTTTGTGAAAGAACATGCCTTTTCCTTTGTCAACGTCCTTTCCATTCTGTATATTTCCGCATTAACCTTATTGAGGGACGTGTATGCCTTAACAAGCGGCGAAACCAGAAGCTCCAGCTGCTGCGGAATGTCATCATCGGTGTTGAAAAAGGCAGACAGCCTGTATTTTTTCGATATTACAGAACTCATCATTTTGTTTATGTTTTTAAGATAGTTGTTTCTGGCATATCTGCTGCTGTAATTATAGCCTACGAAATTCGGGTCGGGATTGCGGAATTCATAAAACAGCCGGTCTGCTTCCTCGAAAATCTGAAACAATAAATCAGTTTCTTGCCGGATGCCCGCTTCAGACTTTTTGTCTGTGGTATCCCCGGGTTGTATATGTACTTTCCGGAAAAAACGCAAATAAAAAAATATAACTATGAAAGGAATGAATATTTGTACAATCAAAAAAATGATGAACTGAACAGTTGTCATCCGTGCACCTCCGACCATAAAAAAGCCGTTTATTGCAGGATTTTTTCTGTCAATAAAAATAAAAAAGGCAAATATCTCAATCCGCTTTCTCTATCCCGGCAAACGCCGGAACAGAGGAAACGGATTCATCCCCCCCTCGGACTATAATGCCACATAATATTTAAGATTGCAATATCTTACATTATTAGACGGGATTTCAGTGATGTGGCACCGTCGCTTCCTGCTGCCTGATATGCCGTCACTGATTCGATACCTGCTTGACATCTGCTGAAATATTTCGTCCGCCGTATTTTTTCTTCATGTAATTCCAGAACCTGCGGGCTGCTTCTGGCAAAGCCCTGTTCTTCATTCTTATTAGGCTGACAAAGCTTTTGACGGCGGGAACAATGTCTATGCATACAACTGCATCATTATCGCAATACTCAGCCTGTCTGCGGGTCAGCAGTGCAACTCCTATCCCCTTGGCTGCAAGGTCCACCAGATTTTCAGGTCGTCGGCCGGTATATACCACATTGGGCGTAAACCCTGCCTTATTGCAGAGCGTCAGGCAATAATCATAAAAAAGCGTTTCTTTATCAAGAAAAAGGAAATTTTCACCTGCCAGCGCCGAAAGGGATGTCTGTTTTTTATCCGCAAGTGGATGAGAACGGTTCATTACAGCAGTCAGGTTTTCTTCAAATATATAAATGACTTCGGCACCGGCATCGTCCTCCGAAGCCATCCTGCGAATGAATGCAAGGTCACAGTCCCCTTCCGCGAGCCTTTTCATAATATGGCATGATTCACATTCAGATACTGTGAGTTTTATATCCGGATTCTGCTTCCGGAACAGTGCCATATCGCCGGTCAGATTGTAATACGCCATAACCGGGATTGAAAAAATCCGAACATTAGAATCAGATTGGGATTTGAAACGTTTTACGGCACCGTTTATTTCTTCGGCTGTTTCATATAAGCGCTCGGCATATGGCAGAAGCAATCTCCCAATTTCGGTGAGGGATATCCTTCTTGTAGTTCGCTCAAAAAGCGGATAACCTATATCATCCTCAAGACTCCTTATATGTTTTGAAAGTGAGGACTGGGACAAGTTTAGTTCCTCTGCAGCGGCAGAAAAATTGCAATGCTTTGCCAGAACGGCAAACTCGCACAAATAATCAAGGTTCATATCATCAGTCCCCGTTTATATATTCCGTTTCAGAATAAATTATATCAGCATTTGAATTGCTTGCATATCGTCCGGTACAGTAGAATGGAATTGTTAAATTGCAGTTATTTCGTACATTTCAGGGATTGTTGTCACCAAAGCCGGTTTTTACTTAACTTATCCGTATGAAAGGAATGCCGCACGGCGCTGATGTAATTACGGAGCTGATGTCAGAACCCTGCTTTTTCTTTCTGATAAGATGTTTAATTCCGTAATCAGCAAGCTTAGGATAATGTTCCTGCAAATCAGGCTGTGCATTTGGGGGTTAAATGGAATGGACTTGTCGAAAAATCCGTTTTTCCTTAATGAGAAACAGATTCAGTGGGTCAATGATACGTTTTCACGGCTGACGCCTGAAGAAAAGGCCGGACAGGTGTTTTGTCCGCTCGGAAACCTTTATCCGCAGGACAAGCTTGTTGAGATGGTTAATAAGTACCATATAGGCGGCATACTCTTCAGGCCTGATACTGCCGAAAACCTTAACAAGCGTTTTGAAGAGCTTGACAGTTTGTCAACGGTGCCCCTTCTCAAAGCGGCCAATCTTGAAGAAGGCGGATGCGGAGCCATTACCGAAGGTACAAGGTTTGCAAGCGAAATGGAGATAGCGGCTACAGACGACCCGGTATGGGCTGAACGACTTGGCAAGGTATGCGCTGCAGAGGGTTCAATCTGCGGCATTAACTGGACATTCTCGCCTGTTGTCGACATAGACATGAATTTCAGAAATCCCATTACCAATGAAAGGACTTTCGGAGATAATCCCGAACTCATTAAAAAAATGGCTCTCGCCTACATAAAAGCCGTGCAGGATTCGGGCATGGCAGCGTGCGCGAAACATTTTCCCGGAGACGGCGTCGACTACCGTGACCACCATCTGCATCCCACTGTGAACTCCCTTCCGGCGAAGGATTGGTATGAAACTTACGGCAGTATATACAAATTCCTGATTGACAACGGCCTCCTCAGCATTATGGTAGGCCATATCCTCGTTCCGAACGTTGTAAAGGACATCAACCCTGAACTTAACGACCGTCATATCCTGCCCGCATCAATGTCCAGGGAAATGCTCCACGGCGTACTGCGTGAAAAATACGGCTTCAATGGCTTAATAATCACCGATGCAACCATCATGGGCGGCTATACGCAGTCAATGGAGCGCAGGAAAGCCATCCCGCTGACCATTGCCGCCGGTTGCGACATGATACTTTTCAATACCGATTTTGAGCAGGATTACGGTTTCCTTATGGACGGGATAAGGAGCGGGCTTCTGAGCGAGGAGAGGCTTGATGAAGCTGTAATGCGCATACTGGCGCTCAAGGCCCGGCTTATGGTTACCGATGAAGACAAATCCAAAACCGCCCGCGAAATACTTCCGGTAAGGGAATGGCAGCGGGAATGCGCCGAGCTGTCAGTAACCCTTGTAAAAAACAACGACGATGTTCTTCCTCTTACGCCGGAGAAATTCTCTGAAATACAAATAGTCAGCATCGGTAATGACTCCTATCCCGGCGGGTCAGTTAAAAAGACCGTTGAAAGGCTTCTGACTGAAAGAGGATTCAGGGTTACCCATTTCAATGCAGGCGAAGCGGAAATGCGGGGGCCGAAAAATCCCTCCGACAAATGCCTGATACTTTATCTTTGCAATTTGGAAACGAAGAGCGACCAGACTGCAGTACGCATTTTCTGGCAGGCCAAAATGGCCCTTGACATGCCGAGGTTCGTCAATGAAGAGAAAACAGTCTTCGTATCATTTGCAAATCCCTATCATCTGCAGGATGTGCCCCGAGTCAGGACTTTTGTAAATGCCTATACTGCAAATGAGGCAACTGTAGAGGCGGTAGTAAGGAAGCTCTGCGGTGAGCAGGAGTTCAAAGGAAAAAGTCCCGTAGACCCCTTCTGCGGTATGTGGGACACAAGGCTGTAACTCATTGCAGCTTCATGAAAGGGACTGGTGAATTTATGCAGAACGGGTATTTTGAAATAAATGATTTGCGAAGCGCCCTTGAATTCTTAAGCAACGAAAAGGACGAGCTTATTGAAACCGATGTGCCGGTGGAGCTAAACGGGGAACTTTCGGGCGTTTACCGGCATATCGGCGCAGGCGGCACTGTGATGCGCCCTACAAAAACGGGGCCTGCCATGATTTTCAACAATATAAAGGGCCATCCGGGTGCCAGAGTGGTCATCGGCGTACTAGGAAGCAGGAATAGGGTTGCAAAGCTTCTCGGTACCACACCGGAAAGAATTGCTTTCATGATGAATGAATGCCTGGAAAGACCCATGGAACCGGTAACTGTCAGCGGCAATGCTCCCTGCCGGGAAGTGGTCCATTATGCTTCGGACGAGGATTTTGACATACGCAAAATACTCCCGGCACCGACAAACACACCTTACGATGCGGGTCCTTATATAACGCTTGGAATGTGCTATGCCACGCATCCTGACACCGGCGTTTCGGATGTGACCATACACCGCATGTGCCTTCTGTCACGGGATGAGATGAGCATTTTTTTCACGCCCGGAGCAAGGCATATCGGCGAAATGGCAAGGCGGGCCGAAGAAAAGGGCATCCCCCTCCCAGTATCAGTCAGCATAGGAGTTGACCCGGCCATTGAAATAGCCTCATGTTTTGAACCTCCGACAACGCCGCTGGGATTCAACGAGCTTTCCATTGCCGGAGCGATAAGAAAAAAACCGGTTGACCTGGCAAACTGCATTACAATAAATGAAAAGGCTATCGCCAATGCTGAATATGTCATCGAAGGCGAAATAATTCCTAACGTCCGGGTGCGCGAAAACCTGAACGGCAGCAATCCCTATGCCATGCCTGAATTTCCCGGCTATAACGGCCTTGCAAGCCAGGACTGTTTTCTTATAAAAGTCAAGGCAGTAACACACAGAAAGAATCCCATATTCCAGACATGCATAGGCCCCAGTGAGGAACATGTCAATATGGTGGGTATTCCGACCGAGGCAAGCATAATCCGAATGGTGGAAAAGGCAATGCCGGGAAGACTGGTAAATGTCTATGCCCATCCGTCCGGCGGCGGAAAGTACCTCGCAATTCTGCAGTTTAAAAAAACCCTGCCCAGTGATGAAGGAAGGCAGCGCCAGGCAGCCCTGCTTGCGTTTTCGGCATTCCCTGAATTGAAGCACGTAATCCTTGTTGATGAGGACGTGGACATTTTTGACACTAACGACGTTATCTGGGCACTTAATACCCGCTATCAGGGTAACATGGACACTGTTTTCATTCCAGGAGTCCGCTGCCATCCGCTGGATCCCTCCCAGTCAAGGGAATACAATCCTCTGAATGAAACCGACGGAATAAGCTGCAAGACCATATTTGACTGTACCATCCCTTATCATCTGAAGAAAAGGTTTACCCGGGCAAAGTTCATGGAAGTGGACCCCGCCCGCTGGGTTCCGGACTGCAGGAAGTGACTGTGATGGATAAGAAGCGGCTTATTGTCGGTATAAGCGGTGCAAGCGGAGCGCCTGTTGCTGTATCCCTGCTGAAGGCTCTCAGACAGATGCCCGATATTGAAACACACCTTGTAATAACCGAAAGCGGCAGAAGGACAATTACCGAAGAAACCGGGCTTGCCGTACAGCAGGTTTATTCCCTCGCTGACGTCATCTACGATGAAAAAGACACGGGAGCAGGACCTGCGAGCGGTACATTCAGGACAATGGGTATGATTGTTGTGCCATGCAGCATGAAAACGGCGGCTGGAATTCACAGCGGTTATACCGACAATCTGCTTCTACGGGCAGCCGACGTTACCCTGAAAGAAAGGCGAAAGCTGGTACTGGTACCGCGCGAATGCCCATTGAGCCCGGTACATCTGCGCAATCTCTATGAGCTGGCACTTTACGGTGCGGTAATACTTCCGCCGGTTCTCGCATTTTACAACCATCCCGAATCCATTGAGGATACGGTTAAAACAGTCGTCGGGAAAATACTTGACTGTTTTGATTTGCCTTATCAGGACTTTAAACGCTGGGAGTAGGTCATTATGGAATGGAAGATGAACAGGATGGTCTGCGGCTCCTTCATAACGGCAGAAGCCCGCAGGATAGGAAATGATTTTGCCGTTACTGTTTACGGAGGCACAAAAATCCATGTTGGAAGCGTCAGCATTGCAGGACCCGGGCATGCCGCCGTGAGCATGGTTCTTCCCTACCACATGGACAATGTAATCGGCGAAATCTACGCGAATAAATTAACGAAGGAATTTGGCTGCAATACAAGTGTGACATGCGGGATTCATTATGAAAATCCCACGCGGGATGATTTGAACAACATAATTCACGAATCTGAAATCCTGCTTGGGGAGCTTATTGAAAGGATTAAAGCCTCGGAACGGTAACTGCAAGAAAAAAAGACCTCCATGCGGATTCAACCCGCCGGGAGGTCTTAATTTTTTAAGTATGGACTCTTTATTTGTTAGCGCCGCCCACTTCGGCCTCATTATAAATGATTTCCTTGGTCTCGGGGTCTCTTGAGAACTGCCTAAGATAGCTCCAGACAAACATTGCCTGAGCCGGACACTGGGTATGGGGCAGTCCTATTATGCTTCCGAATCTTGCCACAGGGTAACCCTTCCTGCCATAGAACTCGCCGAAGTATATGTATGTATCATAAAGCCTGTTAATCCATGTACAGTCAAAATCAATTCCAAACAGTCTTTTTACGGTGTCATCGGAAGTTCTTGCAATCTCATAGGTCTTTTCAAGAGTCATGGGTTTATAGTTGGGTGCTTTTGCAACATTTTGCATGTAGAAATTAAATGACTGTACACACTGTTCTGTATTAAGAGGCCACATGTCCCCCCCGTCCGCGCTGCCGCCGATGCATATCATCGGTATCTCAAGGCCGAACTTCTTGTTGTATTCGGCCTGAAGGCGAGGCAGGGAAACTCCCCTGAAGCTGTTCGGCCCTGGAGTCGGTCCTATGCCTGCGATTTTGTCTGCATGCTGCATTGCAATCCTCTGGGTTGCTCCTTCGCCGCCCGAGAATCCGACGACATAAACCCTCGTATAGTCAATTGGATAATTCTTTTCCTTCAGGAAATTCAGTATTCTTTCAAACTCGGTCTCCACTTTCGGGTTTCCGTGCAGAGAGGCGGTCGGATGTACGCATATGCAGTTGCCCATTCCGACCAGGTCGCCGTATCCGTAGAATTCGGCGCTGAACGCATCTTCGCCTCCGCCGTGGAGAACATACAGCAGCGGATATTTATGATTCTTTTCAGGATTTATGGGACTGAGCACCGAAAACAGTTCCTGTTCGGCCTCTCTGTCTTCATTGAACAGTTCCTTCTTCACGCCCTTGCTCTCCCAGTATTTGAGCACTTCGGGATGCATGGGCTGCCTTTTGTATTGATTGTACATCCTTCTCAGTTCTATTGATTTCCTTCCAAGTTCTGACGACTCAAACGCTACCGGATCGAATTTTCCATTTGCATATGCAGTCTGAGGTCCTACTGCAATGTACTTTTCTGCCATAATATCCCTCCTGTGTCTTTTGCGGTGTGAAGTAAATTATTAAAGGTGCCTCTGCACCACGGATTTCTGCTCTGGCTTTTATATCCTCATCTGTAACCAGTCTGTAGTTTTGAATTACAGGCTTAATAAAACGTTATGTAAGAGCAGCCCCGCATTTTTGACGTATATCCGGTCCTGCTAAGCCTGCCGTCATCCCCCACAGAATAAACGGCTATATCTCCGCTTACAAGGCATCCCGTTACCAGGAACCGGCCGCTTTTATGAATGGCTATGCCTCTTGGCCATGTTCCCTCAATCTCCACATTCTCAAGATGCTTCAGCCTTCCGGTCCGTTCATCAGCTTCAAGAACCGCTACGGCGTTATGGCCGTTCAGGATGCTGTAGACATATTTTCCTGAAGGATGCATGCAGAAGCCCTGCTGCTCATAGTTGCTGCCTTCGGGAATCCTGAATCCCTCAGGAAGGACGTTGATTTCGCCAACCTTTTCCAGATGTCCGTCATTTTCGTCATAACTGAACGAGCAAATGTTCATCCTGTCTTCAAAAGCACGCTCATGATTGACGAACAGATACGGTGACGAAGGATGGAACACGCAGTATCTCGGTGCATTGCCGGGCTTGCCTGCCCTTTTCTTGTCGCACAGTACCAGTTCCTTTTTGTCATAGTCGATTCTGTACATGTACACATATCCGTCGCCCTTGTCACAAACGGCAAAGAACTTTCCCGAAGGTGACATTACCGCGGAATGGGGATGCGAGTTGCTCGGCCTTCCCCGACGGTCAAAAACCGGTACATCGGGAACATGTTTTTTCACATCCACAATATCCCCGAGACTTCCGTCCTCATTGACCTCAATCAGTTCAACTACCGAATCGTTGAACTCCACCTGAGGAATAAATTTGCCCTGCTGATTTCTGACTATCTTTGTAATACGCATGTATGTCGAATGGTGTGCAGCTACCATATATCTGCCGGTTTTGTCCAGCGTTATATATGACGGATTCGGACACAGGGTGTCTTTTTTGAAAAACTCTGTAAGGTCACCAGTCTGAGGGTCTATTCTGTAGCCGTAAATCCTTCCGCAGGGATAATCAACGTCCGGCAGTTCAGGAGTCTCATTGCATACATAAAGGATGTTCCTGCCATGGTCTATGAACGAACAGTTAAAGGATATTGTGTCGTTAATCTTTTTCTTAAAGGCTATTTCTCCCGTTTCGGAATTAAAGGTGTACAGTGCCAGTCCCGGAGCACCGCCATGTTCATTCCAGAGGCTTACATACATGAATGTGGTCTTGTCACTCATACTACATAACCTTCTTTCCGGTAAGTCAGCCTTCGGTCTTTTTGTTTAAAGCCGCGGCATACAGCAATGATATGACAAATATGACAAGGCCCGACCAGTAAACCGCTGCATAGGAATAACTTCCCGATACGATTCCCCATATGATTGCCCCTATTCCAAGGCCCAAGTCCATGGCCATGAGGAATGTGGCATTGGCAGCACCTCTGCGTTCCGGCCGGCACTTTGAAATGATGATTGCATTCAAAGTCGGCTGAACCGTTCCATAACCGGCGCCGAACAATACCGCTGCAATCATGAACGGTACTTTACCGGATGCCGCGGCAAGGCAGACAAAGCTTGCACTCATTAAAATGATTCCGGGAATGATTACAACATTCATCCCGTGTTTGTCGGTGAACTTTCCGACAAACGTTCTACACAGGATAAGCGCCGCTGAATAAATAAGGAAGAATGAGCTCATGCTTCCAAGGCCAAGGGAAATTGCATAGGAAGGCACAAATGTCATAACCGCCACATAGTTGAATGCTATTATCGCCATTAAAACACTGTCAGGCAGTGCGGTTATTTCAATGACTGACTGCTTCGCATTTTTGTTCCCGTACCCGGCACTTTCCTTCACCCTGCCTGTAAATGCCGCAAACAGAAGTCCTGCCAGCATGATTATTCCGGCAATTGTAAATACAGCAGACATACTCAGGCTGTTGTAAATTTTCATTGACAGGGCCGGCCCAAGTGCCAGTGATGCTGCAAATGCGGCGCCATAATAGCCAAGGCCTTCACTCCTGCGCTCTGCAGGAACCATGTCGGCGGCCATCGTCGCTGTAGCATTGGTAACGGCTGAAAAACCGATTCCGTGAATGATTCTTATCAACAAAAGCAGGGCAACGCTTTCAGCCAGGTGATATGAGAAACATGCTGCTGCTGCAAAAATGCATCCGGCAATTGTAACTATTTTCCTGGACCAGGTATCAATGAGTTTACCCCAGAACGGTCTGCAAAACAGCGCAGTAAATGTAAATACTCCAACAACCACTCCGGACAGTGACTTTGCCGCGCCCAGCTTTTCTATGTACATGGGGATAACCGGCATCATCATTGTCATTATGATATTGTTGGCAAAAACAGTTAGTAACAGAAATACAAATTTATAACTCCATATAGACGCAGTACTCCTGTCTGCTGTCCTTTCTCCTGCCATTTTTCTCCTCCATACTTAACTTCTGGATTATATAATCACTTGCCCCCCGGCAAGACTGATGGTCAGTTGATTTCATTAACCCTGCAGCAGGCAATGAAATGGTCTTTCGAGACTTCAACCAGCTTCTGCGGCTCCCTGCACCTATCTGTGGCATACAGGCATCTCGGTGCAAACCTGCAGCCCGGCTTCGGATTAATAGCTGAAGTTATTTCACCCTTAAGCTGAATTCTCTGCATGGGCTTTGTTATATCTGTTGTCGGTATCGCTGACAAAAGTGCTTTTGTATACGGATGCAGACTCATTCTGAACAATTCTTTTGTCGGTGCTTTTTCCACCATCTGACCGAGATACATAACGCAGATATGGTCGCTGATGTAACGGACAACACTCAGGTCGTGGGTTATAAACATATATGCCATACCGAACTGCTGCTGCAGTTCTTTCAAAAGGTTCAGTATCTGTGCCTGAATGGAAACGTCCAGTGCCGATACAGGCTCATCGCACACGATAAAATCAGGTCTGAAGGCCAGGGCTCTGGCAATACCCACCCTCTGTCTTCTTCCGCCGTCCAGCTCGTGCGGATATGCCTGCCTTAATCTGTAGTCAATACCGACCAAATCCATCAGCCTGTTTGCCTCTTCATGAAGCTCGGCCTTTGATTTGAACCTTCCCGAGTTTTTAAGCGGCTCAATAACCGTTGATTCGCACCTGAGTCTTGGGTTCAGTGAAGAATACGGGTCCTGAAATATCATCTGCATCTTTTCGCGTGCCTTTTTCAGTTCCCTGCCCCTGACATGGGTAATATCCTTGCCGTTGAGAAAAATCTGACCGTCAGTGGAATCAATGAGCCTGATTATCATCCTGCCCAACGTGGACTTTCCGCATCCTGACTCACCGACAACCCCCAGTGTCTCGCTTTTGTTGATGGTAAACGTAACGCCGTCCACTGCGCAGTTTATCCCCATAGGAACCTTGTAATACTTTTTTAAATCCCTTACTTCAATTACAGGCGTCGTCATACTTTAACCCCCTCGCTGTTTTTGCACAAAACGATATGCCCGGGCTCAACTTCAACATACTCCGGTTCCCCTGACCTGCACTTCTCCATGCAGTATTGACATCTCGGATGGAAAGCACATCCAGGCGGGAGGTTGGTGGGATCAGGCAGATGTCCCGGAATAGGGGTAAGCTTGTCCACATCTTCGGTCAGGCTGGGTATTGATTTGAACAGGCCGATTGTATAAGGATGTGCCGGATTCAAAAAGATGGATTTTTTGTCTCCATACTCAACAATCTTTCCTGCATATATGACCGCAACTGAATCACAGGTCTGCGCAACCACACCCAGGTCGTGAGTTATCAGTATCATGGACATCTCACGTTCCTGCTTGAGTTTGTTTATAAGTTCCAGAATCTGCGCCTGTATTGTAACATCCAGCGCCGTTGTCGGTTCATCTGCCAGCAGAAGGTCAGGTGAACATGCAAGAGCCATGGCAATTACAACACGCTGTTTCATGCCGCCTGAAAACTGGAAAGGATATTCGCAATACCTCTCACCCGGAATTCCGACCATTTCCAGCAATTCCTTGGCTTTTTCTAGAGCTGTGTCCCTGTCGTAATCCGTGTGATAGAGCAGGCTCTCTGCAATCTGGTCCCCCACTGTCATCAGCGGGTTAAGGGCTGTCATCGGGTCCTGGAAAATCATCGCTATCTTTTTGCCGCGGATTTTGAGCATTTCGGTTTCAGGCTTTGCCAGCAAATCCTCATTGTCCATTATTATCTGTCCGCCTTTGACTATTGCAGGCGGGTTAGGCAATATTCTAAGTATGGATTTGGCAATTGTCGTCTTTCCTGCACCGGTTTCCCCAACCAGGGCAAGCGTTTCTCCTCTTCTCAAATCGAAGGATACTCCGTTAACTGCATGAACAATCTTCTTCTTGGCCGTATATACAACTTCCAGATTTCTGACGGAAAGTATCACATCGCTGCTTATACTCATTTGCCTGACCTCCTATTATTTTCTGAGCCTCGGATCCAGAGCGTCTCTCAGGCCGTCTCCCAGCAGGTTTGTGGCCAGTATGGTGAGTCCTATTGCCAGGCCGGGGAAAATAATCAGATGAGGATATATCATCATATGGGATCTGGCACTTGACAGCATTGCCCCCCATTCCGCTGCGGGCGGCTGAATGCCGAGACCTATGTAGCTGAGGCCGGCAGCCAGCGTTATATTTCCGCCTATCTGCATCGTGAAGGATATTATCATCGGGGATACTACATTGGGAAGCAGATGCTTGAACATGATGCTCAGCTTTGAACAGTTGATGGTTTCAGCAGCCTCCAGGTATTCCGAAGACCTTACGCTCAGAATCTGTGCCCTTATCATGCGTACGCCATATGGAATCTCGCCTATTCCAAGGGCCAAAACCGTGTTGAAAAAACCGGTACCAAGGGCAGATGAAATCAGTATCGCCAGCAGCATCTGTGGCAGTGCCGACCAGACATCCATCAGACGCATTATTACGGTTTCAACCTTGCCGCCGAAATAACCTGCTATAGAACCGATGATTATCGCACATAAGACAGAAAATGCACTGGCGGCAAACCCTATGCCCAGTGAATACCTTCCGCCGTACAGGAGTCTTGTGAAAATATCACGGCCCAGTTCATCAGTACCCATTATGTGCTCAGCGTTGGGTGTCTGGAATCTGGGTCCCACATTCGGACTGTTCGGATCATACTTTGTCAGTAAAGGAGCAAATATGCATGATAAGACTATAATTAGCAATATTGCCAGGCCAATTTTTGAAGTAACCGATTTAAGGGTTCTTTCAATGATTTCCAGTGTCAGATAACTCTTTACCGGCTTCTCTTCCCTGTACCGATAATTGCTCGAAATCATTCCCGTCGTCTGTTTTTCCATCGTTTAACTCCTCCTACCGATGCATAGCGGGCTTTTATGCGGGGATCCAGCGCTGCATATGCGAGGTCTACAAAAAGCATTACAACCGATGTAAAGAAAGCAAAGAACAGCACGCTGCTTCTGATTGCAGGATAGTCACGGCCGTTAACGGCGTTCAGAAGATACAGGCCGACGCCCGGTATGGAAAAGACCGTTTCGATAACGACAGAACCTGCAATAATTCTTGAAAGGATTCCGCCGATGTTTGTTATAATCGGCATCAAGGCATTCGGCAGCATATGCTTTCTGATGACGTATTTTTCGGGAACACCTTTTGCCCTGGCAGTAGTTATGTAATCCTCACGGAAGACTTCCAGAATACTGTTACGACCGTATCTTGCATTTACAGCAATTCCATATAGTGAGCTAGCTATAATCGGAAGGATAAAATTCTTTGCGCTACCAACGCCAAAAGGCGGAAGCCAGCCCAAACGAACCGAAAAAAGTATAATCATAAGCAATGCAACCCAGAAGTCCGGTGCTGATGCAAGAATCATTGCAATAGCCATTGTGACGTTGTCCTGCCACTTTCCTTCATTAACTCCTGCAACTACACCAAGATAAATACCGAGGGTAACGTTTAAAATCATTCCGCCAAGCCCGATTATAAGGGTATATGGCATTCTCTTGAGCAGTTCTTGAAAAACCGGAACCTTGTAAACCCACGACTCGCCGAAATCAAATTTTATAAACGTTTTGTAGAGATAATCTCCCAACTGAACCAGATAAGGTCTGTCCACTCCCAGCAGGTGGTTCATTTTTTCCTTTTCGGCTGCCGAGGCGGCCGTTCCAAGAAGTGCAGATGCCGGGTCACCGGGGATTAAATATGTAATCGTGAAAATTATTACTGCAGTCAATATCAAGGTAATAATCATCGCTAGAATACGATTAAGAATAAATTTCTTCATTTATACCCCTCTTTGGAAGTTGATTTGGCTCCGACTCGTTTCATTCTTTTAACAAGACTCTACTCCTCTATGGTGACTAAGAGGAGTAGAGTCCGGCCATAATGACTGCTTTCTTTGAAGTTAATTATTTAACCTTGTACGTGCAGCCCTGCGGCATAAATGTGAAATCCCAGGAAGGATCAATATAAGGCTCAGTAATATCCTTTGTATATACGAACGGTTTAGTTAATGCAAAGAGGTAATTATAGTAGGCATTGTCGGTGATATACTGGTACAGTTTGGTCAGGTTTTCCGCATTCCAGTTTTCTCTTGTATTTACGAAGTCATAGAGTTCATCCAGCTTCGGATCGTTTACGAAGGCAAACGACATTCCGTTGCCATATTCGTTGTTGTTGCATATCCTGTTCTGGGAGCCGACCATCAGCGTACCGCCTATATCACCGATAATGAGGTCATATGCATTGGGATCCGTGATTGCTGCATTGTAAAGGTTGTTGTCAAGAGCCTTTATTTCAATGTTGATACCGACATCGCCCAGCATTGCCTGAATCATGGTCGCAGCGTTCTTTGCAACTTCACTGCTCCTGCATACCAGTGTCAGTGTCTCTCCGTTATAATTTGTCTTTGTAAGATATTCCTTGGCTTTATTCGGATCATATGTATTATTGTATGTTTCCAGATTATCCATTTGAGGTACGGCATCGGCATAGTTGGGGTTATTCATTGATTTTAACGGATATGCGCTTCCCACAGCCTCAGCAATCTTATCATTGTCCAGGGCGTAATAAACGGCTCTTCTGAAGTTTGCATCAGCGGTAATTCCGTTTGATGCATCGCATGCCAGCAGATATACGCTTGTTGTTATTGCGCTCTTCAGAGTATACTTGTCGGAATACTGGCCACCGTCTTCAAACAGAGGCAGTGCATCCTCGGTAATGTTATATGATACGTCGATTGTACCGGTCTGCAGTGCAACAACGTTCTGTGCTGCTTCTGAAATAACCACGCATTCAATTTCATCCACATTTCTTTTCTGTCTCGGATGAATATACTGTTCATCTGTCTGCCAGTAATCATCTCTTGCCTTCAGTTTTACTGAAGAACCGCTTACGAATTCCTTAAGCACATACGGACCTGTTCCTACAGGTTCAGTTGACATGTTATGCTTCTGATCCGCAGCCTGCGAATAAATCAAGGTGCGGCCAAGAACATGCTCAAGTTCGCCGACTCCGGTTATTGGATGAGTCCATGTAAATCTTACAGTATAATCATCTATCTTTTCGATACCTCCAAAGGCACCATATTTAACCGCAAATCCGCTGTTTGCAAACTTGTTGTAGCAGTAAACAACATCATCGGCAGTTATATGGTTTCCTTCGGAATCATAGACGTAATCAAAAATCGTAACATCCCAATGTGTGTCGTCAACTTCCTTGATTTCCTTGCCAATCAAAGGAAGAAAATTATCACCTTCAACATTGAACAGGGATTCAAATAAAGCGGTGTAAATAAAACGCTTGGCCTCTGAATAAGGATCCCAGGGTGCCAGATTGTTGGGCGCCTCAGGAATAGCGTAACGAATAAGGGGATATCTTTTGCTTGAGGATGATGTGCTAGTTTCCGAGGCTTCAGGAGCGTTGGTGCCCACATTCGTTGTGTCCTCATTGCCGGTCGGTGTCCCGGAATTACCGCAGCCGGTCAGCAAAAGGCACAACACAACTAATGTTGCCAACAATTTACTAATTGTTGCTTTTTTCATTGCTATTTCTCCTCCAATCGATTAGTTTTTCAGGGATGGTATCGCCTCAAGCCGGCAACCTAACAGTATCATATGGCCTCGTTGACTTGCAAACCGTTTTTTGTTATTATTAACCCATAAAATGCAATAATTTATGTCGATTTTTGTTCATCTTTTTACCTGTAATGCCTAGGTCAGGACGCCAATAATTGCAATATTGCAGAATTACTGGCATCTTTTTGCGGACATTTTGGAGGATTGATTGATGGATACCCTTTATTATCGTGAATTCATTGTTTTGTGCGATGTACTCAACTATGCTGAGGCAGCCGATCGGCTGTCCCTGTCGGAATCTTCCTTGTCCCGTCATATTAAAGCAATGGAATCTGAGCTGGGAGTACAGCTTTTTGAACGTACGACAAGGTCTATAAAACTTACATCCTATGGACATATTGTGCTTCACTATGCAAAAAAGATCGTCGAGCTTGAGGGAAACTGCATTTCCTCAATAAATGCAGCCAGGCAGAAGGAGAAAAATACTATCAGGGTCTGCACTACATATTACATAGATGACCTTCTGACCTGTTTCCGCAGGAAACACAATGAAGTGGTCATTAAGAATCTACGTACAGATGAAAATATCGGCACGATGCTCAACATGCTTCGTGCCGGAGAAGCCGACGTGGCTTTTATCGATGAAGAGATTGCAGATGATGATCTTATTACTGAAACTTACACACAGGATTCATATGTTGCCATTCTTCCTCTTAACCATCCCTTGGCAGGAAGAACCAGAATCGGATTAAAAGAGCTGGCCAACGAGAACTTTATTTCCTTCAAGGCCAGGTCCAAAAGCGATATAAAACTTATCAGCATGTGCAACGAGGCCGGCTTTACCCCCAACATAGTTCTGAACGCCGATGTGGGCAGTTCAATTGCAGAAATGGTCAGCCGAAGCCTCGGTGTTTCCATACTGCAGAAGGCAACTTTATCCAAAATGAATCCCAAGGATGTAGTAATGGTTGATTTTGAGCCGCCGATCATTCTCAATATTTATCTTTGCTACAATAAAAACATTAAGCCTTCATCGGCTTTACTGTCTTTTCTGGAATTTATCAGGAATGACTGGAAGCCAAAGGTCTGAATATATTAAGCAGCTCACTGAAACTATTAATGTTGTAATCTGCAATATTGGCCCTTGCTGCGTCTCCTGTCGCAACAGTCAGCATTCCTGCCGCTTTTCCTGCCTTCACACCTGCAACGGCATCTTCCACGATTGCGCATTCTTCGGGCGGCACATTCAGCATTTCAGCAGCTTTCAGAAACACTTCAGGGTCTGGTTTTGACCTTGTAATATTTGTACCGTCCGATACGGCATCGAAATATCCGTTAAGTCCGAGCCGCTCAAGGATATACTTTGTATTTTTTGAGGAAGAACCGATTGCGAGCAGGTACCCCCTTCTCCTTAACTCATCCAGGGTCGATTTCACCTCATCACTTAAATCTTTGGGGCTCATGTTGGAAAGAAGTGACCGGTATGTTTCATTTTTCTCTGCCACAAAAGCTTCCTTCTCTTCCGGGGTGTACTGCCTGTCAGACCTTTCAAGGATTATTTCAAGCGATTCCATCCGGCTGATTCCCCTGAGCCGGTTATTTATCGTCCTGTCAAAATATATGCCGAGTTTGTCGGCAAGTTTTTTCCATGCCTGATAATGATACTCGTCCGTGCTGCAAATTACACCGTCAAGGTCAAAGATAATGGCTTTCATTGAAACACTCCCCCAAAATAATCAAAAAAAATAATATTCAAAATTATATAACATTCTTACGTGCTTTTTAAGTTATTTTCTCATATATACCTGGCATTTGCCAATTTCATCATGCAGTTCATCCATTTTTAATTTCATTAAAATGCCTGTCCAGCTTTTTTCGTTCTCCCGAAAAAGAATAATATGACGGTTTCATATCATAGAATAATTCCAGACTGAAACATGCATCTTTAATGACATCATCAAATAACTCCGCATTCATGCAATAGTGATTTTTTTCAGGATTGTGCCAGAATAGAGTGGTTCCGCAGATTGAGCAGAATCCGCGCTCCACTTCTTCGTCATGATATATTGTTATCGCTTCTTTTCCGCGCTTGAATACGACGTTTTCCTTCGGTCCGGGGTCTATTGAAAGCACAGGACCTGAATTCATGCGTCGGCAGGTGTCGCAATGGCAGGCATAAACGAAATTGCCGTATTCCTTAATCATGATTTCAACGGTTCCACAAACGCAATGACCAATAACATCCTTCATGCACAATCCTCCAAGACATGCTTATTCGTCTTATATAATGAATATGTCATATAATCCCATATATTTCAACTCTCACCGTTACTTTCAGATTTACGACACCGAAAGATCAACAAAGCCCTTCCTTTAGACGGTATAATCCTGGTGAGACGGTCTTTTCATAACTTGACCCCATTATTTTGACATCCTATTACCCACGCCCCACGAGCTGCAAACGTGCTGTTAGACGGAGAAAGCCTAATCTATCATAAAGCCCTAAATTTATTTGTGGCTGAAACATCAATAAATTAATCTATAATATACAGGCTAAGCCTATGTCTTTATCAATTCCAAGGATTAATTTCATTAGCTTTTATTCCCCTAAAAACTTAAAAACATAAGTACTAAATGAATTTATTACATGCCCAAATTTGTCAGTCACTATAGAATTTCAGAGAAAAGTCTCTCCTTCCGTGCAATCATCTCCTCCACCCTCTCAACATACTGTGCAACTTCCTTCACATTATCAGCCCGCTCGATGCGGTTCTCGGAAGGTATCACAATCTTTGTGATGGCACCTGCACCGAAAGCCAGGATACTCTGGCGTTCAACCATGGTCTCTACATTGTAACGGCAGCCCTTGCCGGGAACGGCATAGCCGGTGTTTTCAAGGTTGGCCAGCATGTTCTTCTGCCTGTAAAGGTAATAAGGTTTCATGCCCATGCGACTTGCGGAATCACGGGCTGCTTCAATCATCTGGTCGACCACTTCGTCCGGAACGGTTACATACTCGTGAACATTCTGATGAAGTATTGAAGCCCTTTTTATTGCCATGGTGTGTACCGTAAGGTTGTCGGGCCTCAGTTCTTCTATTCTCTGCAGCGTATTAAGAAACATATCAAGATTTTCTCCAGGAAGGCCGGCTATGATGTCCATGTTTATGTTGTCAAACCCCATCTCCCTTGCCAGGCGGAACTTTTCGGCTATATCCTCAGGCGTGTGGTTTCTGCCTATAAGCCGCAGAGTTTCTCTGTTCATTGACTGGGGATTGATACTGATTCTCGTTGCGCCGCTGGCCTTTATAATCTGAAGCTTTTTTTGGGTGATGGTATCGGGCCTTCCTGCCTCAACAGTAAATTCCCGCGATTCACCAAAATATTGCCCTACCATGGACAGCATGCGGGCAAACTGCTTTTCAGTCAGGGCAGTAGGCGTCCCTCCGCCTATATAAATGGAATTAATCCCAAGACATCTTGATTTAATCCATTCCGCGCCAAACTCAAGCTCTCTTTCAAGGGCGTCGAGATACGGGTCTACGAGGTGTGACATGCGGTCTATAGGGTATGAGGTGAACGAACAGTACAGGCATCGGCTTGCACAGAATGGTATACCGATGTATATGTTTACTTCAGGGTCGTCACTGTCCATATAGCTTTTCTCCTGGCATGCAACTTCATAAAGAAGGCGTGCCTTTTCGCGGCTGATGCCGGTTATGCGCTCAAGAAGATTAACTGTTTCAGACTCAGTCATACCGTCTTCAAGGCATGAAGATGCCAGCTTGGCAGGGCGCACGCCCGTAAGTGAACCATATGGCAGTTCTTTTTTAAAAACATCCCGGAGAACGAAGTACAGAACCGTTCCGCATATTATTTTCCTGTTCCGCATAAGGACGCCGCCGGGACGGTTCATGTCTTCTTCCGTTATATTCATCGAATGACTGCATGAAGGATTTCCCGAACCTTCAAGTATCGCAGAAATATCCACCTGCGTGCTTACGGAATCATAAAAGGCGGCTTCCGCAGAGAATCCGCCTTCGTATTCCTTCTTTTCAAGTATTATCAATGAGTCTCCGGCCTCAGGACAGGGAAGGCCGTCTTTTTCACCTGCTACCGTTATTTTGCTCCTGTCATAAAAAAGACCGGCCAGAATCTTTGCATCGTAGGCCATGTCAATACCACGTATTAAAACATAAAGCCTTCCTTCAGGCATAGGGGTTGTTCTCCTTTTCGAAGCCTATTGTTGTTTTCGGGCCGTGCCCCGGATATACCTCAATGGCGTCACCCAGCCTGAACAGCTTTTTAAGCGACTCATACATTGCTCTGGCATTTCCTCCTGCAAAATCGGTTCTTCCAATTGACATGGCAAACAGGGTATCGCCTGAAAACAGCATATTCCCTGAAAGTATACAGATTGAGCCGGGCGAATGGCCGGGAGTATGAATGATTTCAAGTGTGAGATTTCCAACCTGAAGCTTCTGGCCGTCTTTCAGCAGAATATCAGGTTCCGGTGTAACAATTTCCTCACCTGTGCCGAACATTCTGGTGCCGTTCAGCATCGGGTTAAGATACAGTTCACGTTCATCCTCATGGATGCAGAGCCTGGCTCCCGTTTTTTCCTTCAGGCTGTTCAGGTGGTATATATGGTCAAAATGGCCGTGGGTAAGGATGATATACTTCACATTAAGTCCGTTCTTCGTGACAACATCCATCACACGTCGGGAATCCACGCCGCAGTCTATAACGGCACAATCCTTCCCGTCGGAAAGAATATAGGTATTGGAGCCGAAAACACCGTTTGAAATAACATAAAGCGCCATATCAATTTCCTTCCCGCAAGTTCAAAATGTTTTTTTGCTGTCCAGAAGAAGTGTCACAGGCCCGTCGTTTACCAGTTCGACCTCCATCATCGCCTGAAAAATGCCTGTTTCAACCTTTATACCGTATTTCGATTCTATGGTTTGAATGAAGGTATTATACATCTTCTCAGCATCGGCCGGCGCGGCCGCGGAAGAATAACTGGGACGTTTGCCCTTTCTGCAGTCACCGTAAAGGGTGAACTGGGAAACAACAAGTACCTGGCCCTTCACATCCAGCACCGACAGGTTCATTTTATCGTTTTCATCCTCGAATATTCTAAGGTTCATCACCTTATCAGCCAGCCACTGAATGTCCTGCCCATCGTCATCCCGGCCGATTCCAAGAAGTACGAGTATTCCCTTTCCTATGCTGCCGACAACCTTACCTTCAACTCTGACTTCGGCACGGCTTACCCTTTGTACTACCGCTCTCATGTCACAGCCCTTTCTGTATCGTTATATTATACCGAGGTGTTCTTCTTAGGATATAATGTCCTGCATCAAACGCTAGTTCCTTGAAATTTCGTATACATCCTTGATTTTGCTGATTTTTGCAATAATGCGGTCAAGCTGCTCCGCACTGTTTATTTCCAGGGTCATCTGTATGATGGCCATGAAATCCTTGCCGGTTCTGGCATTGAGAGCCCTAAGCGGAATCCTTGACTCTCCTATGCCGTTTGTGATATCCACCAGGAGACCCGGTCTGTCATGGGCTTTAAGCGTTATTTCGGCAAGATATGAAACATTGGGTGAGACTGCGTTATACCAGAAAACCTCAATCAGGCGGGCGTCACCGTCTATAATGTTCTGCTGTATATTGGGACAGTCCTTCCTGTGTACCGAGACTCCGCGTCCGCGTGTGATATATCCTATTATTTCGTCACCGGGAACAGGGTTGCAGCATCGGGACAGTCTTACAAGGCAATTGTCGATTCCCTTGACGATGACACCGCTTTCAGGAGCACTTTTCGCCTTTTTCTTTGTTTCGGTCTCTATCTGCTTAATAAGCATCTTGGTCTGCTCTTCGGGAGGCAGACTCTGTCTGTAGTTTTCACGCAGCCTGGTTACCACCTTGCTGGCCTTGATGGCACCAAGAGCAATGGCGGCATAGAGATCATCAATGCTGTTGAATCCGTATCTTTTAAGAAGGGGATCCACAAATTCAGGCTTTAAGACCTGCCCTGAAGTCAGGCCGTTTTTCTTGATTTCCCTTTCAAAGATGTCCTTCCCCTGCGCAACGTTTTCCTCACGTTTTTCCTTTTTAAACCACTGGTTTATCTTGTTGCGCGCCTGGGATGTCTTTACAATCTTGAGCCAGTCCCTGCTCGGTCCGGTGCTGGCGGACGAAGTGATTATTTCAACTATATCCCCGTTTTTAAGTTCATAATCGAGATTGACTATGCGCCCGTTTACCTTCGCACCCACCATGTGGTTTCCTATATCGCTGTGGATGGCATAGGCAAAATCTATGGGCGTGGAACCCGCTCTCAGGCTCTTTACATCGCCCTTGGGAGTGAACACGAACACCTCGTCGGTGAACAAATCAATCTTCAGGTTTTCCATGAACTCGTCGGGATCGCGGGCGTCCTTCTGCCACTCGAGTATCTGGCGAAGCCAGGACAGCTTCTCCATATATGATTTGTCCTGGAATTTTCCGCCCTCCTTATAGTTCCAGTGGGCTGCAATACCAACTTCAGCTACACGATGCATTTCATGGGTTCGTATCTGCACCTCGAAAGGTATTCCTTCAGGACCTATCACGGTGGAATGAAGGGACTGGTACATATTGGGTTTCGGCATTGATATATAGTCCTTGAAACGGCCCGGAATGGGCTTGAAAAGTTCATGAATGAGTCCCAGTGCGGAATAGCAGTCTTTTACGGTGTCAACGATAAGCCTTATGGCAAAGAGGTCATATATCTGGTCAAGAGTCTTGTTCTGTGTTACCATTTTGTGGTATATGCTGTAGAGATGCTTCGGCCTGCCTTCAATCTCGGCATTTATTCCCATTTCTTTTGTCTTTTCGCGGACAATTTCTATGATTTTCTGGATGTATTCTTCCCGCTCTCTTCGCTTCTTGGCTATCTTTTCAGCAAGTTCATAATAGTTTTTCTCGTCCAGATAACGGAAACTCAGGTCCTCAAGTTCCCATTTTATTTTGTGAATACCAAGACGGTGAGCCAGCGGCGCATATATCTCCATGGTTTCCCGCGCTTTCTGAAGCTGCTTTTCCTTCGGCATGAACTTCAGAGTGCGCATATTGTGCAGCCTGTCAGCAAGCTTGATTATGATAACCCGGATGTCCTTCGCCATGGCCAGGAACATCTTTCTGAAATTCTCGGCTTGAACTTCCTGCTTTGTTGTATACGGAAGCTTAGTGAGCTTTGTAACCCCGTCCACCAGTTCTGCAACTTCATTGCCGAATTCCGCCCTTATCTGCTGGATACTCATTCTGGTGTCTTCCACTGTATCATGCAGTATGCCGGCTGCAATGGTGGTTGTGTCCATTTCAAGCTCAGCAAGAATTATACCCACTTCAAGGGGATGGGTAATGTACGGGTCGCCTGAAACCCTTTCCTGCCCCTTGTGGGCTTCCTTTGAAAGCTCGTAAGCCTTGCTGATGAGGTCCAGATTGGCTTCCGGATTATATTCAGTTATGAGTTCCTTAAGTTTTTCAAAACGCTCGTCCAACTGATCCATCATAACCTATAAGCCTTCCAATCCAATCTGCATAGCCTTAGAAACATTCTATACAAATCCGGGTGAATTTGCCTTTGACAAGCCCGGTTTATGACGCGCATCTTCCCAAATTTTCCTGAAGATAGGTGAAAAGTTCGGAATCCTCGAGGTTCACCTTACCTGTATTTTCATATTTCCTTAATCTGTAGCTCCCGTCCTCCTGAACTGAAAAATCCATAAGCTGGAGTTCGTCAAATATCAGGAGGGACAGCATCATTTTGTAATAGTTCATCCTTACATTAAATTCATCGGCAATGGCTCTTGCATGCCAGAACATGTCGGCAACGCTCATCCTGTCAACGTCATGTTTCATTACGTATCGATAAACGGCTGCAAGATCATTTCTATGTACGGTGATGTCGTCAGCCTTCACCAGCTGATTATTAATCCCATTATAAAGCCATTCAAAATCGCAATCAAGTAATTCGAAACGACGGGCAGCCTCCATGAGAAAACGGTTTCTGGCAACGGTTTCTTCATCCATGCGCATGTCAAGTATTTTAAGCTGCAGGTATTCCGTACCCTGCCAGACATTTATTCCCATATTGAATGCAATATCCATCCTGTCGCCGGTTCTTATGTACCTTTCAAGGTCTCCCTGACCGAAAAATACTGCGTCCACGTCACCGTTTCCGCCTGAAAACTTCAGCCTAAGATGCCTTCCGTCCCCTACACGCCTTTTGTCAGTTATTCTTACTCCCCTGACCATCAGAACCGGAACGGGATTCCCCTGCCCGAAGGGCTCAAGAAGGTTCAGCAGTCTTGCGTTCTGCACGGTAATCTCATCCGGTTCCATAATGCAGTTAACGTCCAGGGATGGCTCCAGCGCACCTTCAGGCATGTTTTCAGCCGCATGCCTGTTGACTCCTTCGCGGAAAGCAGGAAGGTTTTCAGCCGGAAGCGTAAGGCCGCCTGCCAGCTCATGTCCGCCGAATTTTGTAAGCAGGCTGCTCTGGGAAGACATGCAGCGGAAAAGATTATATCCCGGCACGCTTCTGCCCGAGCCTACGGCCATGCCGTCTTCGATTGAAAAAACGAATGCGGGCCTGTGGTAGCGTTCCACAAGCTTTGATGCCACAATTCCGACAACCCCGTGATGCCAGCCCTCGCCCCAGGCAACGGTGACCAGGCTGTTTTTATATTTCTCATCGGATTCTATCATCATTACAGCCTGGTTGAATATGGCATCCTGAACTTCCTGCCGCAGGGTGTTGGTGCGGTTAAGCTCCTCGGCTACAGCCCGCGCTTCGTCAGGATCCCTAGTCGTAAACAGGCGCACTGCTCTTTTGGCATCCCCCATCCTTCCGGCTGCATTCACGCGCGGGGCAAGCATGAAAGCAACCTTTCTGGAATCGAGCGTCGCAGCTGTAACACCTGCCGCATCCATCAGCGCCCTGATTCCTAGGCAGCAGTCATTTTTCATCTTCTTAAGACCGAGGCTTGCTATAACGCGGTTTTCTCCTGTAAGATCCACTATATCCGCGATTGTTGCCAGTGCCGCAAGATCGATATAGTCAAGGAAAGCATCGGGCATATCCAGAAGCCTGCCTACGGCCTGGACAAGCTTAAGCGCAATACCCGCCCCGCACAGATTCTTGTAGGGATACGTGCAGTCAGGCAAATGTGGGTTAAGGATGGCAAGCACCTGCGGATAAAGTTCCTCCTGACACTGATGATGATCTGTTACGATGATGTCCAGCGGTTTTCCAGACTCCAGTCTTTTTCTTTGGATTGCATCGGTCTGGTCTCTCGCGGTAATCCCACAGTCCACAGTAATCATCAAATCGTATGAGGACCGGGAGATAACATCCACCGCCATGTCTGAAATGCCGTATCCTTCCTCAGTCCTGTCGGGTATGTAAAATTCCGGTTCCAGTCCGGATTTTTTCAGAAAGTCAACGAGAATTGACGTTGCAGCCACGCCGTCCACGTCATAATCGCCATATACAAGCACTGACTCACGCCGTTCAATTGCCCGGGCAATCCTCTTCGCAGCACTTTCCATCCCATTCATAAGGAAGGGATCGTGAAGGTCCTGCGGTCCGGGTGCCAGGAAACTTTCAATATCCTCCCTGCTTTTTACTCCGCGCTGGCGGAGAAGGCGGAGGAAAAAAGCAGGGTATTCGCTTCCACTGAAGAGTGGTTCACCAGCATTATCATTTATTATCCAGCGTTTTGCTCCTCCGGTGTATATATTCTCCATGTCAATTCTCCAGTTTTCTCCTGAGTTTTTTAAATATTGCGGATTTGGGTCGGTATTCCATATACCTGCCCATTAATAGTCAAAAGCCCGAAGTTTCAAAAACTCCGGGCTTGATTTCAGGCCAGTCTTAATTATCCCAACAAACCTTTGACGATTTCATTCACAACACTGCCCTCGGCTCTTCCTTTGACCTTGGGCATAACCGCTTTCATAACCTTGCCCATGTCCTTCATGGTAACGGCGCCTGTCTCAACAATGGCTTCCTTCACGATGCTCTCCAGTTCTTCCCTGGACAACTGCCGGGGCATGTACCCGAGAATAATCTCGATTTCCCTCTTGGCCTTCTCCACCGCATCGGCACGCCCACTGTTTTCTATTTCCGCCAGAGCCTCACGCTTGCTCTTAAGTTCCCGGGCAAGGATATCGGTTATTTCATCATCACCTAGTGTTACGTGCTTATCTTTTTCGACCTGAAGAATGGCGGAACGTATCAGCTGGATTGTATCCTTCCTGACCGTGTCCTTCGCCTTCATCGCTTCTTTCAGGTCATCCAGAAGCTTTTCCTTAAGGGACACCTTTTGTCTCTCCCTCTATCTTGATCTTCTCTTTCTTGCAGCCTCAGACTTCTTTTTACGCCTTACGCTGGGCTTTACGTAGTGTTCTCTTTTTCTTACTTCAGCGAGAACACCAGCTTTAGCGCACTGCCTCTTGAATCTTCTCAGCGCACTGTCGAGGGTTTCGTTCTCTTTCACTATAATTTCAGACACACTTATCCCTCCCCTCTCTTACGACATAGCCGTGCCGGGGGATTTATACGTTCACACGAATGGTATAAATACCATCCTAACAGCACTTAATATATTATATAATAGCGAAACAGCGAGCGCAACATGTTTTTCCGACAAGCCGATGCCGTTCGCCATTTTTCGCGGTCTTCCCGCATGCATCGGCCGTCGGATAATTGCATCAATGCTGCTTAATTACAGTATTTTTTCGCCCATTTTTACCCCGCCGAGGACATGATAATGGAGATGCATGACAGTCTGCCCGGCTCCGGGACCGCAGTTAACAATCACGCGGTAACCGTCCTTCTTGACGCCTGTTATTTCGGCAACCTTCTTTATGGCCCTGTGAACTGGAATCACAGCCTGAATGTTTTCATCATTCAGAGCCTCAAGGCTTTCAATATGTTTTTTGGGAACCACAAGCACATGAACAGGCGCAGCCGGATGGATATCCTTGAAGGCTATCACATCATCGTCCTCATATACTTTCGTTGAAGGAATCTCGCCTTTTATAATCTTGCAGAAAATGCAGTCATCTGCCATCTGGCTCACTCCCCGAAATGTATTTACAATTTTGTTTGTTTATATATCCTATTTTATCATATCAGCGGATTTTTCCCTGGCAATTCTCAGGGCTTCATCAATACCTGCAGGATTCTTTCCGCCCGCCTGGGCCATGTCGGGACGTCCGCCGCCGCCACCGCCGCATGCAGCAGCCGCATCCTTGATTATCTGTCCGGAATGGATACCGCGTGCCACCGCATCTTTGGTGGCGGAAACTATAAGGTTTACTTTCTGGTCCTTTGAAGAGGCCAGTATGACCACACATGAACCCATTCTGTTCCTTATCGAGTCGGATGCGTTGCGCAGGGCATTCATGTCCATATCGTCCAGTTTTGCAGCAACGATTTTAATGCCCTTCACATCAGCGGCTCCGGCCATAATGCTGTCAAGTGAGCTATTAAGCAGCCTGCCGTTCAGATGCTCGATTTCCTTCCTGAGCTGCCTGATTTCTTCGGACAGGTTTTCAATCTTGTGCACCAGGTCCTCAGGCGTTGATTTGGCCGCAACAGCGGCTTTTTTCAGCAATTCCTCGCGTCCCCTGAAGTAGTTCAGGGCATTGAATCCGGTAAGAGCCTCAATTCTCCTTACCCCGGCTGATATACCGCTTTCGCTGAGTATCTTGAATATTCCGGCCTGGCCGGTGTAGCTGAGGTGGGTGCCACCGCAGAGCTCCCTGCTGTAGGAACCTACAGACACAACCCTTACCACATCTTTGTACTTTTCTCCGAAAAGTGCCGTTGCTCCGGATTTCCTTGCATCCTCAAGTGACATTTCCTCGACGGTAACAGGAATATTCTCAAGTATTTTCTCATTGACACGCTTCTCAATCATGTCAAGCTGCTCAGGCTCAATTGCTGAGAAATGGGTGAAGTCAAACCTGAGCCTTTCGGGAGAAACAAGCGAACCTGCCTGGTTGACATGATCTCCCAGGATTTCTTTCAGGGCTTTGTGAAGCAAATGTGTTGCGGTATGGTTTCTGGCGGTTGCAAGGCGCTTTTCAGCGTCTATGGCTGCGTGAACCTTATCGCCCACCATGGCGCTTCCCGAAACGACCTTACCGATATGGAGGTATTTGTCGTCTGTTGTCTTGCGGCAGTCCTTTACCTCCATTCTGAAGTTGTCGTTTGAGATTATTCCGGTATCCCCGACCTGGCCGCCCATTTCGGCATAGAATGGAGTCCTGTCCAGCACTAGCGTAATTTCATCATCCTGCTGGGCTGAATCAACCAGTGCATCGTCCATGATTATATAAAGAATTTTGGCGTCGCATTCATATTCATCGTATCCGACAAAGGTCGTCGGCATGTTGTTTGAGGTTCCTGCAAACAAATCCTTCTCCCAAGCGGACCCTTCGCGGCTCTTGAATGCTTCACGCGCTTTGGCCTTTTGTTTCGCCATTTCCTGATGGAATCCTTCCTCATCGATGCCTATGCCGTTTTCCGCTGCAATTTCCCTCGTCAAATCGAGAGGGAATCCATAGGTATCATGGAGCTTAAAGACCATTTCGCCTGTAAGCCTGTTGGTGCCGTCCTTTCTGACCTTGTCCATGTACCCTTCAAGTATGCTTGTTCCCTGGTCAATGGTGGCATAGAAACGTTCTTCCTCAAGGCTGATTACCTTTCTGATGTAATCCTGCTTTTCCCTGAGGTTTGGATATGCATCACCGAAACATTCAATAACCTTGTCGGCTATATCAGCCATGAAAAGGTCCTTTATTCCCAGGAGTCTTCCGTGACGGGCCGCCCTTCTGAGAAGCCTCCTCAGAACATATCCACGCCCTTCATTGGAAGGAAGTATGCCGTCGGATACCATCATGGTAACGCTGCGGGCATGGTCAGTTATGACCCTGATTGATACGTCCTTCTTGTATTCCTTTCCGTATTCAACTCCCGCCCTGGCGCATACCTCATCAAGTATGGCCCTTATGGCGTCAACCTCGAAAATATTGTCTACATCCTGAACTATGCAGGCAAGCCTCTCAAGGCCCATGCCGGTATCAATGTTCTTCTGCTTCAGCGGCAGGTACGTTCCGTCCTCCTGCCTGTCAAACTGGCTGAATACATTGTTCCATACCTCGATGTAACGGTCGCAGTCGCAGCCCACCTTGCAGTCGGGCTTGCCGCATCCTTTCTCGGGTCCCCTGTCATAATATATCTCTGAGCAGGGTCCGCACGGACCGGTTCCGTGTTCCCAGAAGTTCGTCTCCCTGCCCATTCTGAATATCTTTTCTTTGGGAAGTCCGATATCCTTGTTCCAGATATCGTAAGCCTCGTCGTCTTCCTCAAAAACAGTCACATAAAGGCGCTCTTCGGGTATCTCGAGAACCCTGGTCAGGAATTCCCATGCCCATGTGATGGCTTCCTTCTTGAAATAGTCTCCGAAGGAGAAGTTGCCGAGCATCTCAAAAAATGTCGCATGACGTGATGTCTTGCCCACGTTATCTATATCAGGTGTCCGGATGCACTTCTGGCAGGTGGTCACTCGCCTGCGTGGCGGCTTTTCCTTACCGGAAAAATACGGCTTCAGCGGTGTCATCCCGGCATTTATCAGGAGGACGCTTGGGTCGTTTACCGGAACAAGCGAAAAGCTGGGCAGCCTGAGATGCCCCTTGCTTTCAAAGAATGACAGATACATCTCCCTGAGCTCGTTCAATCCATACTTTCGCATTTGCTTCTACCTCTTTCAGCCTGAACATGGAAGGTTTTCCCCGCAGCTTACGGCTGCGGAAGAATTATTTCAACCGTACCATGCACACTGTATTGTTGACATTGAACAATCCTGTACCGCACAGAATACGGTACCTCTATGTTAAATTGACTCCAAATAAGTATATCCAATGCACCCGAAGAGAGTCAAGCCATGCCCGGCATCATCCGCCTTTTTTCGTAAGAACACCGGACGGAATCAGCCCGTATGGCTGAATTTTCGAAATGTGCAGTGAAACGTCCGATAAAAGATGATAATCCGGACAAAAATTCTGAAGAGAATACAGGTTCTTTGCTTTTTTTTCATGCTTTTTGATAGTTATAAACGAAACTGTCCGGCATCTTATTATTCTTTGAACAAATCTCATATTGGGATTCTACAAAAAGAAAAGGGACGAATGGCTCGTCCCGTCAGATGGGTGTATTTTATATCATTTTATATATCATATCATCCGGTTAATTGATGAGATTAGGCGTCCGGTACATCTTGAGATATTCCTTCCGGCACGGTTCATGGCTTTAATGCAACGATTAAAGTTGAAATTCTCCTCAGCCATTATGGAAATTGTCGCTCCTAACAGTGCGCCGACAATAATACCCCCTCCGAATCCGACTTTCATGATTCTGCACCCTCCATTCATCTGTAATATTTTTTTCTGATAGTAGTATTCCAAAAATTATTCTGAGAATACTTTCATCTGTTTGACATATTTTTCAATATCAATTACAATCAGAACAGTCTATACGGGAGGCTCAAAAACATGATCAGCAAAAGGCTTGCGGAAAATCTGAAAAACAATGTCGGTGTATCGGTTGCATCGGTCCTGCTTCCTGACAGCCGCAGGGTGGACATGAAAAAGTGGTCGGTGGTAGCCTGTGACCAGTACACTTCGGAACCGGGTTACTGGGAGGAAGTAAAATCCTTCGTCGGAGACAGCCCTTCCACTCTCTGGCTTATTTACCCTGAGGCATATCTTGAAACAGAGGACCCGGAAAGCAGGGAAAACCATATAAAAGCCATAAATGCAAGAATGGAGGAATATTTAAGAAACGGCCTTTTTTATGAATTAAAGGATACAGTAATCCTTGTGGAAAGGCGATTCTCCGGCGGCCGTACACGCCATGGGCTCATCCTCGCCGTGGATCTTGAAAGATATAATTATTCCGCAGGCTCAAAAAGTCTTATACGTGCAACTGAAGGAACGATTGTGGAAAGAATCCCTCCCAGGATACGTATCAGGGAAAACGCTCCTCTCGAGCTTCCTCATATAATGCTTCTGATAGATGACAGGGACAAAAAGGTAATTGAACCTCTGTTTGCGAAAAGGCACTCTTTCCCGAAAGTATACGACTTTGAGCTCATGAAGGGCGGCGGCAGCGTTACGGGATGGGCCGTCAGCGATGAAGCCTCCATAGAAGCCATCTATGAATCGCTGCTTGAGCTTTCAGATCCACATGGCTTCAGGGAGAAATACAGCCTGCCTGAAACCGGCGATTCATTTCTTTTCGCGGTGGGCGACGGCAACCATTCCCTTGCAACTGCAAAAGCATGCTGGGAAAAGATAAAGGGCTCCCTTTTCCCGGAAGAAGCAGAGAACCATCCGGCCAGGTTTGCCCTTGTGGAAGTGGTAAATCTTCATGAAAGCGGGCTTGTCTTTGAACCCATCCACAGGCTGCTTTTCAACGTGGATGAAGAAAGTTTTATTAAGGGTTTCTGCCGTTACTACAATGACCGCGGATGCCGTGCATACATATCTGACGCAAAACCTTCAGACGTCTCCGGAAGCCATGTAATTGGCTTTGTATCAGCGGAAAGGGACGGCTGGCTAGTGGTAGAAAATCCAATGGGATGCCTCGATGTATCCACCCTTCAGACCTACATTGACGCGTACATTAAGGGACATACGAAAACAACTGTGGATTATGTCCACGGAAGTGATGTAGTCGAAAGAATTGGCCGTGAAAAAGGCAATATGGGCTTTTTCCTTTCGCCCATGGACAAGAATGACCTTTTCAGAACAGTCATTCTGGAAGGTGCTCTGCCCAGGAAGACGTTTTCCATGGGGGAAGCCAATGAGAAACGATTCTATCTGGAGGCCAGAAGAATAAGATAATTTCCGCATTATTCCTGAAGCTTGCTCTTCAGGATGTCCAGAATCTTCTTTTCCAGTCTGGATACCTGAACCTGTGATATTCCGAGCTTTTTGGCCACGTTCTGCTGCGTCTGGCCTGAGTAGTAGCGAAGCCAGATAAGCCTTTTTTCCCTGCTGCTGAGCTGATTTATTGCGTTATACAGTGAAATTCTCTCAACTGTATCCGCCTCATCGCTGGCATGGTTTGTTATTATCCTGTCAATAAGCCTGTTTTCGCTTCCGTCATCATCCTCGAATTCACGGAAAAGGGAGTCGGGAGCTCTCGACGCTTCCATTGCATGAACCACGTCTTCAACCTCCTCACCCAGGTACTCTGCCAGTTCACCGATGGTGGGAGGTCTTCCGAGCTTCTGCTCAAGCTTTTCACTTGCATCCCTTGCTTTAAGCGACAGTTCCTTCAGGCTCCTGCTGACCTTAATTGCCCCGTCATCCCGGAAATACCGTCTGATTTCACCCATTATCATGGGCACGGCATAGGTGGAAAAGCGCACGTTGAAAGACGGATCGAACTTGTCCACCGCCTTGATGAGACCGATGCATCCGATCTGAAACAGGTCTTCGGTTTCAACGTTTCTGTTTCTGAAACGGCGGACAACGCTCCACACAAGTCCGGTATTGCTGTCGATTATGGCGCTTCTCGCTTCCTTGTCGCCGTTCTGTGCCCTTTTTATGAGCTCGATGATTTTTTCATCGTTATAATCCATAAATGCCTACCTGCTCTTCAACCATTTCGTCATCCGTACCTTTGTGCCTTTGCCCACTTCCGACTCAACTTCCAGACTGTCCATAAACGTTTCCATCACTGTAAACCCCATGCCCGTCCTCTCAAGGTCAGGGCGTGTGGTATAAAGGGGTGTTCTGGCCTTCTCCACGTCCTCTATACCCTTTCCGAAATCCTCCACGGTAATCTCAATGTAGTCGGGATACAGGTCACAGCTTAAAACCACTATTCCCTCCTCATCCCCGTATCCGTGGATGATGGCATTGGTTACGGCTTCCGACACCGCCGTCCTTATATCCGCCAGAACCTCTATTGAAGGATCCGCCTGGGCTGCAAAGGCTGCCGCCACCACTCTTGCAAATGATTCATTGGCCGATTTGCTGAGAAATTCGGTTTTCATCCTGTTAATTGGCTGCATAGCTCAAGACCTCACAATACATTTTGAAAATCACGCATCAAGTTCTATGAGTTCTTCCATCCTTGATACCCGGAGAAGCTTCCTGATATCAGGATTGGGATTTCTCAGTGAAAGCCTTCCCCCCACCAGGGAAACCCTGCTCTTCCTGCCGATAATCAGGCCTATCCCCGCGCTGTCCATAAACGTGACGCCTGACAAATCAAGAATCATGTTTTTTACTGGTTCCATCAGGAATTTGCTGTCTATGCGCTCCCTGACTTTGGATGCTGTATGGTGGTCTATTTCGCCCTCTATCATTACCACCAGGGTGTTACCTTCCCGTGAAAACCTTACATCCATTCTTTCACCTCTGTTTCCTGAAAATGCTTCCGCCTGCGGTATGACATGCTGCAGGCCTTAAAAGCACATGATGAAAGTAACCGGCCCCCGCAAAGGCCGGCTTATATCGTATATATTCTTTATTTCCCTGGATTTTCCTTTAAAAAGCCAGAAAAAGATGAAAGAATCAGGACCCCTGGCTGAACCCCATGGATTCTGCCATTCTTTCAATCTTTCTGAGACGGTGGTTTACTCCCGATTTGGAAAGAGGCGGTTCGAGCATTTTCCCGAGTTCGGTAAGGCTCACATCTGGATTCTCCAGCCTCAGTAATGCAATTTCATACAGGTTTTGGGGAAGGCTGTCGAGACCTGCATGTTCCTGGATATACCGGATGCTCTCTATCTGACGGATGGATGCATCAACCGTCTTGCTGAGATTTGCTGTCTCGCAGTTTACGATGCGGTTTACCTGATTTCTCATTTCCTTCATTATTCGTATGTTCTCAAGGTTAAGCAGCGCGCTGTGGGCTCCCGTAACATTCAGGAAATCCACTATTTCCTGTCCTTCCTTCAGGTAAACCAGATGATGCCCCTTGCGCTGTATGGACCTGGCCTGAAGCCCGAAATCTTTCATGTATCGGATGTATTCCTCAGCCTGCAGACGGCTTCTGAAGGCGATTTCAAGATGATATGACTTGTCTGGGTCAGAAATCGATCCGGTTGCCAGAAATCCTCCCCTGAGAAAGGCCCTCTTGCAGCACCGGTTCTTGACAGTATATTCCGAATACACAATCTCATTACTGTGGGGACTGACTGAAATTCCAATATCATGGAGAAGCCGGCTTTCCGGACCATCCAGCGCGGCCGAAAAATCCAGCTGGTATATGGAACATGCCTTGAAACGCCGGGTCCTGTGCATCTCAACGCCCGGCTCGAAGCCGTACAGTTCTTTTGAAAGAATAAAGATACGCCTCGACAGGGGTGAATTCTCTGTAACAAACAAAAGCCGGATACCTTCCGGGGTACTGCGCAGGGCCAGTCCTGCCCTGAGTATGCCGGCAAGTTCCGACTTTCTGCAGCAAACCGAGGAATCTTCAATTCGGCTGAGTTCCATCTTGACATCCAGCGAAAATGACAATCAAGTTCACGCCTTTCATCCTTCAGGAATCACCTGCCCTTGAAGGTATCAAGTATGGCACGGGCAAGCTTGTCGGGATCATGTCTCACATATCCGTTGATTATTCCCACCATATTTTCTTCTATAACCTTCACGCCAAGGCGCCTGGTTCTCTGAATGTCCAGTTCCACAGGAGCCGCACCTTCCTCTTTGTACCGTGCAAGCAGTGAAGGCTCTATCGGACCGTTGTTTACCAGGCAGTAGTCTACGCATCTGCATCCTGCATGCTTGAACAGCGCTTCCAAATGGTCAGCCACGGTATAATTTTCAGTTTCGCCCGGCTGGGTCATGATATTGCATACATAAACTTTTACAGCCCCTGATTTTTCAATTGCTTCCGGAACCTTCTCGACAAGCAGGTTAGGAATTATGCTTGTGTAAAGGCTTCCCGGGCCGAGGACTATAATGTCAGCCTTTCCGATGGCATCTATAACCTCACTTAAAGGCTGCACCGATTCCTTGTCAAACCTGACCTTTTCAATCTGCCCGGGATGGAAGAGATGATGGGAACCGATGCGCGATTCGCCTTCAATTACTGAGCCGTCCTTAAGTTCCGCCACAAGGTTCACATTCTCGTCTGTAACCGGGTAAATCCGCCCTGTAACAGCAAGAACACGGCTCATATTGGTTACGGCCTGGACGAAGTTGTTGTCGGATATGCCGCACATGGCCGCAAGAAAGAGGTTTCCGAAGGACTGCCCCTTGAGCCTGCCTTCAGGGAACCTGTAATTTAAGAGTTTCTGAAGTACAGGCTCGGTCTCCGCCAGCGCCACCATGCAGTTCCTGATGTCGCCAGGCGGAAGCATGCCCAGATCATTTCTAAGCTGACCGGAACCGCCTCCGTCATCGGCCACAGTGATAACGGCCGTTATATTGCTGGTATAGTTCTTAAGTCCCCTGAGCATAGTTGAAATTCCGGTGCCGCCGCCGATGACAACCACCTTGGGGCCTGATGAAAGAATCTTGCGCCTGTAAAGTATATCCCCGATGTCATTGACATTCTGCGGCTTTCTGGATATGCCGTTCGGAAAAACATTAACAAACTTTATAAGTATCCTCTGCAGGCATACAAGTATCAGAGCCACACCAAGAACTCCGAGGATTATGGATATGCTCAGCTGTATGTACCCTATCTGCAAGTCCTTAAGTAAAACGGCAAGGGAGCATATGACCAGCAAAACTCCAGCAATGCCGCTTGCAAGGTATCGCTTGAACCTTATTCCCAGCTGGAACCATTTTAATGTCTTCATCCTTATTCCCCCTGATCATCCCTGTCAATATCCCTGTGATGGGTTACCACACTGCTTCCCTTTTCCTTCTGCATCTGGGCAAGACGGTTGGCTACGGTAACAGAGCGGTGTCTTCCTCCCGTGCAGCCAATGCCGATTATCAGCTGCGTCTTCCCTTCCTTAACGTAATAGGGAATCAGGAAGGTTATCATTTCGTTAAGCTTGTTGAGAAATTTTCTGCTTTCCGGGAATGACATCACGTAGTCGCTTACTTCCGGATCCAGCCCCGATTTGTGCTTGAGCTCAGGCACGTAGTAAGGATTAGGGATAAACCGGACATCGAAGACAAGATCACAGTCCATCGGGATGCCGTATTTAAAGCCAAAGGATACGATGTTGAGTATCAGTCCCTTGAACGGTTTGCCCTCTACAAAAAGGCGGGCTATTTCCTCCTTGAGCTGCCGCGGCGAAAGATTAGAGGTATCAATTATATAGTCAGCCTTGTCCTTTACGGCCTGAAGGATTCTTCTTTCCTCTTCTATTCCTTCCGCAATGCGTCCGTCAGGCGTAAGGGGATGCTGCCGCCTTGTTTCTTTGAATCTTTTGACCAGCACGGAATCTGTCGCATCAAGAAAAAGAATCTTGTACCGGATTCCCATTTCCTGAAGCTGCTGCAGCGCCGGGAAAAGGTCCAGGAACATAATTCCGCCCCGGATATCAACTATCAGAGCGATTTTTTCAATTGGATTCTTGCTCTGCATTATCACCTCGGCAAACTTGGGTATCAGTGAGGGCGGAAGGTTGTCCACACAGAAGTAGCCGATATCCTCGAAGTATTTTACGCAAAGGCTTTTGCCTGCCCCCGACATGCCTGTTATGATAAGAAAATTCATAATTCTCCTCCGATAATCCTGACCTCCGGTTCGAGCAGTACCCCTGTTTTTTCATATACCGTTTTTCTCACGTATCTTATAAGGTCCAGTACATCCTTGCTGGTGGCATTTCCGATGTTCACTATAAAACCGCAGTGTTTGTCTGACACCTTGGCACCGCCTATTGTATAGCCCTTAAGGCCGCACTCCTGTATCAGCTGGCCTGCATAATATCCTTTCGGCCTTTTAAAAACACTTCCTGCACTGGGCAGGTTCAGCGGCTGCTTTTCGCGGCGTCTGCTGTTGTAATCCGCCATTTTTCTTCTTATTTCATCCTTGTCGCCGTGCCGGAGTATCATGGTCGTTTCCAGAACAACAAGTCCCTCATTCTGGATTCTGCTGTTTCGGTAACCGAAATCATGCTCATCTCCCACAAGCCGAATCAGGCATCCGTTTTTGTCAATGCACAGGCTTTCAGTCACCACCTGGCTCATTTCGCCGCCGTATGCTCCTGCATTCATGGCAATTGCACCGCCTATCGTCCCGGGTATTCCTGATGCAAACTCAAGACCCTCAAGGCCTGTGTCCAGAGCCCTGGCAGCCACAGCCGCAAGCGGTGCACCGGCCTGTGCGGTTATCCTGTCTCCTTCGGCAGTGATACCGGAAAATTTGTTTCCAAACCTTATTACAACGCCATCGTATCCGCTGTCGGGAAAAATGACATTGGTGCCGTTACCAAGGATATAATAATCAATATGCCTTTCCCTTATATATCTGAGTATCTCCAGGACCTTGTCGGTCGTATCGGGTTCTGCGAGAAAACGTGCCTCTCCGCCTGTTCTGATGGAAGTATACTCTTTCATCGGTACGTCCCGGGAAACAGAACCCTCGCCAAGTATGGAAATCAAATCCCTGAAGATTCCATTGTCCGTCAAAATCGTTCAACTCCTGAATTCGGTAAAAGGAATTTTTAGGCTTATAAAGACATAAACCCGCTTATGTTCCAAAATTTATATTATTCAGTCCTGCGGGGTTATATTTCAGCTTTTCACTATACTGAGGAATCGGAAACATCAGGACTTACTTTCACTGTTGATGTCCTCGGTAATCCTGCGGGTGAATTTTTCCGCGGCGTTGTACCCCATCAGCCTCTGTCTGTGGTTCATTGCAGCAACTTCTATTATTATTGCCAGATTTCTTCCTGGCCTTACAGGTATGGTAAGCGACGGAACCTTTATGCCAAGAATCTCTGTATACTGCTCATCCACGCCCAGGCGCTCGTAATTCTTTTCAGGGTTCCAGAGTTCCATATTAACCACAAGGTTTATGCTTTCGGTAAGCTTTACCGAACCGACGCCGTAAAGGTATTTGACATCCAGGATGCCAATTCCCCGAATCTCAACAAAATGCCTGATAACCTCGGGCGCAGACCCTACCAGGGTCTTGCTTGACACCCTGCGTACCTCCACAAGGTCGTCGGCAACCAGGCGATGGCCTCTTTTTACAAGCTCCAGGGCTGTCTCGCTCTTTCCAACTCCGCTTTCACCCAGTATCAGAATACCCTCGCCGTACACCTCCACAAGCTCGCCGTGCATGGTTATCATCGGGGCAAGTTCCACGTTAAGATAGGCTATCAGATTTCCTACAAATCTTGAAGTCACTTCCTGGGTTACAAGCAGAGGTACCCTGCATTTCTCGGCCACTTCTATCATCTCAGGAAACGGCTTCATGCCCCTGGCTATGATGACACATGGTATCCCCTTTGAAAAGAATGCATACAGACTGTTATAGCGCTGCTGCGGCGTCATCTGGGCAAGGAAGGTCATCTCAACCTTTCCAATGACCTGAACACGCTCATTGCCGAAATATTCAAAAAAGCCGTCAAGCTGAAGCCCGGGTCTGTTGATGTCGGTGGATTCAATGGGAATATCGTCGAATTCGGGGTAGTAAACTATCTTTTCAAGGCCGAAATCCTTGACTATCTTTCCCAGCTTTACGCTGTGCGTGAAGTAGCTCATAATCCAAGCGCCTCCATAACGACATCTTTCATTTGTTCCCTGCTGCAGACCCTGCTGTGGAGGACAGGTTTGTTCTCCAGTCCCTTAAGACCTTCGGGTACTGGAAGACCGGTCTTTTCTGAAAGCTTTTTCAGAAGCTCAAACTCGTCATCCGTATCGTCCATGGAAAGCGCCCTGCATACACTTGCATTGAACTTGAACGGACTTGCTGTTGAAACCATGACCGTAGGCGTAAGGTCACCCGTAGTAATCACGTATTTGTCATATACGTCTATTCCTACGGCCGTATGAGTGTCACATACATAGCCGTACTCGTTGTACACGCATTCAATGGTCTTCAGTGTCTCATCCTGGGACGACCATCCTCCCCAGAAATGCTCCGTAAGTTTTTTGTGCAGAGAAGGACCGATATCGTAGAATCCGTCTTCCCTGAGCCTTGTCATCCAGTTGCTGACCATCTCCGGGTCTCTTCCTGAAATCTCATAAAGAAGTCTTTCCAGATTGCTGGATATTAAAATATCCATTGATGGTGAGATGGTTCGCACAAACTCTCTTCTTTTGTCATAAACACCTGTCTGTATGAAATCAGTAAGGACGTTGTTGTCGTTTGAAGCGCATATCATCATGTTAACCGGAAGCCCCATCCTCATTGCATAGTAACCCGCGAGGATATTGCCGAAATTACCGGTTGGCACAACAAAGTTAATCTTCTCACCGAAACTGATGCGGCCCTGTTTCACCATGTCGGCATAGGCAGAGAAATAATAAACAATCTGGGGTACAAGTCTTCCCCAGTTTATTGAATTGGCCGAAGAAAACTTGAATCCTTTCTCATTCATTCTTGATATCAGTTGTTTATCAGTGAATATCTGCTTTACACCGGTCTGCGTATCGTCAAAATTTCCCTTAACACCGTAAACCAGGACATTCCTGCCTTCCTGGGTAACCATCTGTCTCTTCTGGATTTTGCTGACCCCGCCTTCCGGATAGAAGACAATGATCCGTGTTCCCTCGACATCTTTGAATCCTTCGAGAGCAGCCTTTCCGGTATCGCCTGATGTTGCGACCAGAATGACTATCTCGTCGGTCTCCCCCGTCTTTCTCATGGCTTTCACAAGAAAGTGCGGCATTATCTGCAGTGCCATGTCCTTGAAGGCACATGTGGGTCCGTGCCACAGTTCCAGTATGTTGACGCTGCTGTTGAGCATAACGACAGGAGCAATGTCACTGCTTGAAAACTTTGTCGTGTTATATGCTTTGTCAACGCAGTCAGCAATCTCTTCTGCGGTAAAGTCGTCCAGATAACCTTTAAGGATGAACTTTGCCCGGTCCTGATAGCTCATGGGCACCATTGCCTTTATTTCTTCAATCGAAACCTGCACGAATTCCCTGGGAACATAGAGCCCGCCGTCATCTGATATTCCTTTTTTTATTGCTTCAGCGGATGGGATAACCTCACCTTTGCCCCGCGTACTTTCATACAGCATCATATCAAACACTCCCGGAAGCTCAGAATTCTGCTCTGAAACTGTCAGAATAATCATAATATAAAGGCCCGGAAAATGCAATTAATACAAAGACTTGCATGTCGCTCAGTTTCATCGTTTATTAATGAATAATTAATCTAACGGTAATATTTAAAGGCCTTGATTCATGGTATAATTTGCATGAAGTAATTATTCCTCCTTTTATATAGATCCTCATGATCTCATATAAACTCATTTATTCTGAAGCACCGGAGATTGCAATCATTTTCATAGATACATAATCTTAAGGTGCTTTTTTTTTGACTTTTTTTGTTTTAGAATGAAGTTGGCTTTCTGAAATAAACAGGCACCAATCCGGCCATGGTTCTCCGCGTTGTACGATATAAAAGCGTCTCTCATTCCGGCGCCTTTGCATTGGCAAAAGGAGGGATATGCACGGTGGGAAAAGTCATCATCCGTAAAGTCTCCTACAAAGGATGGATGAACTGCATAAGCCTTTCCAACGGTTCAATCGAACTGATTGCCGTAACCGATGTGGGGCCCAGAATCATACGCTTCGGTTTTGTCGGCCAGCCCAATGTGTTCCATGAAATTGAGGATGAAATCGGCACCGCAGGCAGTGATGAATACAGAATGTATGGCGGTCATCGTCTCTGGCACGCTCCTGAAAACATGCCAAGGACATATGTTCCAGACAACTCTCCGGTACAGTGGGAGGAAACTGAAAACGGGATAGTTCTGCGGCAGGAAATCGAGCCGTGGACCAACATCCGCAAAGAGATGATTATCAGTATGTCGGCAGATACGAACGAGGTCTGCGTTAGACATCGCCTGACAAACGCCGGCGCCTGGCCTGTGGAAATGGCACCGTGGGCAATCAGCATGATGGCACCGGGAGGAACCGCGTATATCTGCATGAACCGGCAAGATACGGGTCTGATGCCCAGTCAGTGCCTCGCGCTGTGGCCGTATACAAGACTGGACGATTCCAGAGTCATCTGGGGCAGGAAATACATCATGATAAGGCATGACGCATCCGTTGAGCATCCTTTCAGGATAGGAATGCCAAACCCGTCCGGTTGGGTCGCTTATCTCAATTTCAACACCCTTTTCATCAAGCGTTATGTCTACCATGAAGATGCATCCTATCCGGATTTCGGTTCCTCCTGCGAGATTTATGCCAACAGGCATATGCTGGAGCTCGGAACACTTGGACCCTTGACAATGGTAAATCCAGGTTCGTGTATAGACCATGCGGAAGACTGGAGCCTGCACGCCAATGTGCTTGAATCCTTCAGGGAAAAGGAAATAGAAAGCAAAATCCTTCCGCTTATCGGCGGTGATGTCTGAACCTCAGTCGCTTTGTTTTTAAGGATATACAAAAGGAGGAAACCGGAAACGGACAGTCAGCTTTCTAACGGTACGGTCAGAAAAACGGACCCGTTCATATACCTTGTCATCCTTATGATGGTCATATTCAGGCTGGTCATAACACTCATGGAGCCCTACCGGATTGACATGGGCGGATATCTCGCCTGGAGCAATTATCTTGCCATTAACGGTCCGGCGGGCATTTATTCACGCTATCATATAGTATATGCACCGTTCTACCTGTATCTTCTTTGGTTGTCCGGCATTCTGGCCGATTATTTCGGGCTTTCGGCCCATGCCCATATATACCTTATAAAGCTGTGGTCGGTTATCTTCGAAGCAATCGGAGCTGTTATCATATTCAGGATGGCCCGACGTGCAGGAAAAAGAACGGCAGGCATTGCGGCCGCCTCCTGCTATTCTCTCAACCCGGCAGTTTTCATGAACTCCTCAGTATGGGGCCAGTTTGATTCCATACCCGCCACAATGCTTCTGGCCTCTATTTATTTTCTCGTCCATGAAAAACGGAACACAGGTGCACTTCTGTTTCTTGCAGCAGTGCTGACAAAGCCCCAGAGCGGTCTTCTGGCGCCGATAGTCCTGTACCTGTATTTCAGAGATTTCAGGTTCGACCGGAAAAACGTTGCAGCACTTGTTTCAGTGCTTGCTGCAGGAGTTGGCATCTATCTTGCAGTAGTTCTTCCGTTTTATGAGCCGACAGACCTTTGCGGCACGGCCGTTCCTGCTTTTCTTGACCCTTTCTGGTGGCTGTTTGACCATTATCTCAGCAGCATGGAAGACTATCCGTTTGCCACCGCCAACGGCTTCAATTTCTGGACGCTGGCAGGCGGACAGATTCAGGAAGACTCACTCCCGTTTTTGGGCCTTACATACAAGTCATGGGGATACATTCTTTTGCTTTTATCAGCGGTTTATGTTTTCTTTCTGATGTACAAGGGGAAAGGGTCCGTCATGGCTGTGATATATTGCTCATATCTGATTCTTTTCAGTGCCTTCATGTTTATGACCAGAATGCATGAACGGTATCTTCTTCCCGCCGTCATCTTCATTGTGACAGCTGCTGCTTATGAGAGAATACACATTCCTGCGGCGGTTCTCACAAGCCTTTGTGTCTTTGTCAACCAGCTGGTAATTTATATAATCTCATTCAGGGATGTTTACTGGCTTTCACGATGGGATACCACCGCCGTTCTCTTTGCCCTGGCAACCATGGCAACATACATCCTGGCCATGGCAAACGGATATCGCATGTTTGTGCAAAAAAAGCCCTGTGAAAGGGGATTACTAAATACATAAGGCAGGTCTGATATATTATGGAAGAACTGATGTCAAAGCACGATTTGCGAATCAGCAAAAAACTTATGAAAAAATGGGATTTGGTCGTTGTAACGGTCATGACACTGATATACTTTCTGATAGCCCTTATCAATCTGGGCTCGATGGATGCACCGCAGACAGGCTGGGAACCTGACCACCTCTATGAGAGCTTTGTTGTTGACTTCGGAAGGGAAGTTGAAATTGATAAAATCATGCTGTACGGCGGTCTGGGCCATGCCTGGGGCTGTTATGGCACCCTGGAAATAAAGGCATGGGACGGCAAGGAATTCGTGCCGTATACCTATATCGACATGAAATCGGTGTTCCGATGGCATTATTCCACCGACAAGGTTAAAACCAGCAAGCTTTTGATAACCAATGAGTTTTTGCGTACTGATAAAGAAGATGAAAAAAACAGGTATTACAAGGCCGAATTCCGTGAGATGGCTTTCTTTTCAGGGGCTGAACTGATAAAAGATTTTACAGTAACCGATGTACATTCCGATCAGGATGTAGGTCTGCTTTTTGATGAGCAGGACATGGTTCCTGACAAGCCGTCATATCTTAACGGAACATACTTTGACGAGGTGTATTTCCCGAGAACGGCACTGGAACAGATTGAACACCGTTCTATCCTTTATGAGAACACACATCCGCCTCTGGGCAAAACAATCATGTCCCTCGGAATACGCCTGTTCGGCATGAATCCCTTCGGGTGGAGAATCATGGGAACGCTTTTCGGCGCCCTTATGCTCCCCCTTATGTATCTTCTCGGAAAACGTCTTTTCAAGGACAGCTTCTGGGCATTCTTCTGCACATTTCTTCTGATGTTCGATTTCATGCACTTTACCCAGACAAGGCTGGCCACAATAGACAGTTATACCGCAGTTTTCGTTATGGGTACCTATTTTTTCATGCTGGATTATTACGATTCATGGGCCTTTGAGAGAGGGTTCTCAAAATCGCTTGTTCCGCTTCTTTTCTCAGGAATTTTCCTGGGTCTTGGCGGTGCAACGAAATGGATCGGATTTTATGCGGCATTCGGACTTGCGGTACTCTTCTTTGCGTCACGCATACGTGAATATATCGAATATAAAAGAAGAGTCGGACAGGCTGTTGAGCATGGCGAAATCAGCCCGGATTCCCGCAGTAAAATGCTCAGAAAGTACGTGGGCAAGTATTTCATCCTGACATGCCTTTGCTGTGTTGTGTTCTTCATTATAATCCCTGCCGGAATCTATGTTCTCTCCTTCATTCCCATCCAGAACAGGAACGATGATCTGACCCTCATAGAAGAGGTCATAAAATCGGTCAAAAACATGTACGAGTATCATAAGGGAGTTGTTGAACCACATCCCTATTCATCCCACTGGTACGAATGGCCTCTCATCCTAAGGCCCATTTTCTACTATTCCGGTGCACTGCTCCCCGAAGGCATGGGTTCTTCCATAGCATCCTTTGGAAACCCGCTGGTATGGTGGACAGGATTTGTCGCTTTCTTTGTAACTCTCTGGCTGATACTTTCCCGCAGAATAAGGAATCACCTGGGAGCAATGGAATCCGGAAACGCATGGTTCCCCGTGGTTGGCTATTTGTCGCTTTACTTTCCCTGGGTAGTGGCACCAAGGAAACTGACTTTCATATATCACTATTTCTCCTGCGTACCCTTCCTTATCCTCATGATTGCTCTGGTATTACGCTATCTTGAGCATGTAGGGCTTGTACGCAGGCGTGTGGCATACATCCTCATGGGGCTTGTTATGATTCTGTTCATCGTGTATTATCCGGTATTGTCAGGACTTGAAGTACCCAGAAGCTATCTTAATGCACTCAGAATCCTGCCTCGTTGGGACTGGTGAAGGAGGAAGCTTTATGTCATTAAAGGAAAAACTGATGAAGTCACGGCTTTTGAAGGATTTCATGAACACGGAAACCCTTGGACAGTTTATCCGTTATGTCATTGTAGGTATTACCGGTTTTATTCTTGAATACACGCTTTTCCTGGTTCTCCGCGACAGGCTGGGAATCAGGGAGCTTCTCAGCAATATAATAGTATATACCGTCATATTCTGGTTCAATTTTCTGCTTAACAAGTTCTGGTCCTTCAAGGCCAGGAACAATTTCAAAAAGCAGCTTTTATACTACGGCATACTATTCTTCTTCAACTTAATTGTGGGCAATATCCTTCTTTTTTCAGGCATAAGATATCTACTGGTGCTGTGGTTCGGAGAAGGCTCGTGGCCTGTTCTGTATCTTCCGAAGATACTTATAATGTTCTTTATAGTTTCATGGAACTTCGTCCTCTACAAGAAGGTCATATATAAATGAAAAGGCACTGGTGGTCAAAATGTCATCAAGAATAGGCATCATAGGCGGCGGTCTTACCGGACTTACAGCGGCATACAGGCTTGCAGGGAATGGTTATTCAGTTTCCGTATTTGAAGAGGCTGACCGCCCCGGCGGTCTTGCCTCCCCGGTCGATATGGAAGGCACAAGCCTCGAAAGGTTCTACCATCACATATTTACCAGTGACCGGTATTTGCTTGAGCTTTGCCGCGAACTTGGAATTGAGGACCGGATAGAATGGTTTGAACCCAAAAACGCTATTTACATAGACAACAGGCTCTATCCTTTCACTTCCCCGATGGATCTTCTGCTGTTCAGTCCGATAAGCCCTGCATCAAGGATACGTACAGGCATTCTTACGCTGATGTCGCGTTTCATCCGCGATTACCGGCCCCTGGAAAGACAGACGGCAAGGGACTGGCTTGTTAAAAGAGCCGGGAGCGATTCCTATGAAAAGGTCTGGAAACCTCTCCTGGTCTCAAAGTTTGACAGCGATGCAGACCAGGTATCTGCGACCTGGATTTGGAACAAATTCAAACTCCGCGGCTCATCAAGGGGAAAGAACATAAGCAGGGAAAAACTCGGATACATCAGAGGCGGATTTGATAAACTTTTCGCAAGGCTTTCAGAAGAGATTTGCAAAGCCGGAGGTACTATTCGTTTAAACTGCAGAATAAACGGCATACGTCGTCTTGAAGACGGACGCCTGGAACTATCGGGCTTTACCGGAGAAGCTTTTAACAGGGTTTTGTTTACAGGCTCTCCCCAACAGCTGGCGGAAATGGAAACACCTTTGCCCCGCGACTTCAGACAAAGCCTTTCCGAACTTAAATCAAAAGGCAATATATGCATGGTTCTTGAGCTTGAAAGAAGCCTTTCACCCTATTACTGGACAACAGTGGTCCAGAAAAACTTACCCTTTGTACTAATTATAGAGCATACAAATCTTGTAGGCATGGACGGTTATAATGGGCATATAGTCTATCTTTCACGATATGCAGACCGGCATGATGATATTTTCATGAAAAGCGACGAAGAAATTGAATCCATATTTCTGAGCGGTCTTTTTAAAGTCTTTCCGGAATTTCGCCGTGAATGGGTTAAAAGGGCTGTAGTATCCCGTGCTTTATACGCTCAGCCTGTCATCACGAAAAACTACTCACGGCTTATACCACCGCTCAAAACGCCGGCTGACGGCCTGTACCTTGCCTCAATGGCGCAGGTATACCCGGAAGACCGGGGCATGAATTATGCAGTCAGGCTTGGAATTGATGCAGCAGATGAAATAATGAAGGATATGTAGTATACTTGCAGTGACATAAAGTCAAAACTATTGCTGAGGAGGAAGCCATGGGAAGAGTCGTTTGTTCTGTTGTCGTTCCAATGTACAATGAGGAAGAAGTGATTCATGAGACCTATAGGCGGCTGACCGAAGTAATGAAGGGAACCGGGGAAAGCTATGAAATCATAATGGTCAACGACGGCAGCCGTGACAGGACCGGTGAAATCATTAGCCAGCTCTGCAAACAGGACAAGAACGTCAAGATGATAGATTTTGCCCGCAATTTCGGACACCAGACAGCCATAACCGCCGGCATGGACTATGCTGCAGGCGACTGCATTGTCATAATTGACGGAGACCTGCAGGACCCTCCCGAACTTATACCGGAGATGATACGCCTGTGGAGAGAAGGTTATGATGTGGTCTATGGAAAAAGAATCTCCCGCAGGGGCGAGACCTTCTTCAAAAAATTTACCGCCAAATGCTTCTACAGGCTCTTAAGTTCAATGACCGATATCGATATTCCGGTTGATACAGGTGATTTCAGGCTTATTGACAGAAAAGTATGTGAGGCGCTGAAACAGCTTCCTGAAAGGAACCGCTATGTCCGTGGCCTTGTGAGCTGGGTAGGATTCAGGCAGAAGGCCCTGGAATTCGAGCGTGCCGAACGGTACGCAGGTGAAACCAAATATCCGCTGAAGAAAATGATGAAGCTTGCAATGGACGGCATCATTTCTTTTTCGTTCAAACCCCTGGAGATTGCCGCATATATGGGTTCCATCCTTTCTTTCGCAGGCTTTATATATCTGATAGTGCTTCTTATACAGAGAATTTTCCGGATGGTGCCTTCAGGCTGGTCTTTGCTTACTGCACTTACTCTGTTTCTTGACGGTATTGTACTTCTGATGCTCGGAATCATTGGTGAATATATAGGAAGAATCTATGACGAGGCAAAAGGAAGACCTCTTTACATTGTGAGCCGCCTGGAAAACATGGAAGGCCGCGAAAGCCCTCGCTTCAAGCTGTAAACAATACCGAACAAACACATGGCATTCCCATCAGCATAGCACCGCTTTATTGTTCATTTACTGATGCAGAGGGGGCAATTCTTATATTGTATTTGTTAGTGCTTTGCTGAAGCATGTCGACCCGCTATTGACCCCACAATGGTAAGCACATTGACAGTGGGTTCATCTTTTCATTGATAATAAGACATTATGTCATTTGAATGTGATAGCGTGAAAATCTCTTCTTACTGTCATTGCGAGCGTAGCAATAGCGGAGCGTGGCAATCTCTTCATTCTGTCTGCGAACAAAGCCAAGCAATCTCAGTGCGTACCTGCGCTGTATTAGTCGTCGATCTTCTTCATAATTATACCCCAGATATTTATATTCACCTTTTACACCTTGCTCATTTACCATCCAGCCGTCTTCTGCATCTTCAAGAAAATCACCAAACGGGTCACCGAAGACTTCGGTCTTGTATTTCATTGAAGTAACAACATTAAGTTTGTACTTACCATTTTCTGATTTCTCGCGATATAATAACAAGCCAGAACAAATAACGTTGCTAGTTAGAAACATAATAGTCAATATAATAAATAACAAAGGTACACTTTTCTTCATTTTCTGACCTCCGGGATGGTTGTCCAGTATTCCCTTTTCTTAACGCTGTTTGCATGTGAATAATAGTATGCCAATTCTATACCGGTATTGGGTACCACGCCAAAGTAACTATCCTCTATTTCTCCTCCTGCATAAGTAACTTCCATGTATTTCGAAATAACAAAATCAAAGAAGTTTTTCCCTTGAGTCGGTCCATAAACAATTTGGCAAAGATGCTTAAATACTTTCTCGTATTTCTCCTGTGTCCACGTGAAATCGTGACGATTCGTCATACCAGGTACCCAGCCCTGTTTACTTAAGAAATCCGGGTCCCTTAAGGCTCCGACTATCCAACAGTAATACGATGGATTTTTTTGTCTCCCTGGAGCATATTTTTCTGCATGATAATTCATTTGCGGTTCCGCATAAATAGTCAGCTCAAGATCAGGTTTGTAAATATCACTGATGATATAGTATTCCAGTGAAACAGACCCGCCAAAGAAATCATTATATGCAATACTGAATACATTGCCATTCTTCTTTGCATAGTACGCCATGGTCTTGGCACATTCGTAAAGGATTTCATGAATATATGGATTATTTTTGTCTGATAATAATGTTGGAGTCGGCTTATCCGCAGTTCTTAAATAAATCTTCCTGTCTTCAATTCTTGCTATGGCATAGAATTTATCCGCATTCTCTCTTATATACTCCTCAAACTCCTCATCGCTCCATATTTCTTCCGGAGGCGTATATACGGTCCTGATGCTCTGCTCCAGCATCTTGTGAATCACTGCCGCGGCTGAAGCTCGAGTAAGTCCCTCATTCGGCCTGAAATATCCGTCCGAGCCTCC